>OOIG01000133.1_pt1 | contig 65463 bp, 50 predicted proteins | sample 1692091 | NCBI WGS metagenome assembly OOIG01 (sample SAMN06348188, study PRJEB24527) | human gut metagenome | biome: human gut; feature: ankylosing spondylitis patient; material: feces | host: Homo sapiens | place: China | collected 2015-10 | reverse complement strand
AGGAACTGAACGCCCCTTTGCTGATACCCGTATCTTTGACTATATCCACTTGTTTCTTATTTTTTGCTTTCATGGCAAATTTAATTCGTTCTGCGATTGTATTCATCTTCAAAATCCTTTCTTCTCATATCTCCGTATAACTCGTTATATCTTATCGTCTAAATCCACTATACCACAAGTTTAGAAAAAAGAAAACAGAAAGTTTATAAAAAACTAAACTTCCTATTGCAAAACAAATATGTCTGTGCTAATATATAATTAAGTTCAGAAATAACTGAACAAAAACGACGTCGTAATAGGAAAATGAAAATATGAGAAACTGACCTATCGGTTCAACGGGGAGAAAGGAATGTGTATGCAGATTACATTGACAAAAGAACAGGTAAAAGAAGCATTTGGAGAACTTCGTTTTATGGGTGCAGATAACTGTTACCGCTATGATAAAGACAATAAGAAGAAAACAGAGGAAGTGGAAGCCTTAAAACTTCATCTTGGAAGCATGAAACTTGGGAACAGCGTGGATATTCGCTTGGAAGCAACGGAACTTCCGAAGATTGAGCCTTATGCTGTGGTGGAACTGGAAGAACCAGTATATGCCCCTTATGTGCAGAGAGGAAATTTCCCTGTATTAGTGGAGAAGATTACCTGTAAAGGTATCCACTCTGTTCCAAACAAAAATATGTAGGCAGTCAAAGTTCCTGTCCTCGTTCTGACGTATCAAACGGCAGGTTGAGGGCAGGGCAATGGCAACGCCATTGCAGATAGGAGGTTTGATAAATTTGGAAGAAAGAAGCGGAAGTTTTCTTCCAGAACTCCCCTACACTAACAGGGGGGTAACTCGTCAGAAAGAAGATTTGACAGCACTGATTGACTGGTGTCAGATTACTGTCAAAGGTGTAGACGTGTTCATAATCATAGAAGATATCTTGCGGATTCCACTGAGTTTTATGGAACTGCATGGTAAGGAAAAAGGAATTGCTGGACACGAACTGATAGCAAGATTTGACAATATCAAGATTCTGAAACCGACAGGAAATGCACAGTATGAGGGATTTCAGATTCTTATGAGTGGTTCGGGGTGCAGGAATTATGAAAATTTCCTTATGATGAATAAGGAAACATGGTTTGATTTTCTGGAAAGAGTTTGCAGATACCCGGTGAATTTTCCGAGGATAGACTTGGCAATCGACGATACAAAGCCTTATCTGTCTATCCCGGAATTGATTCGTCTGAAAAACGAGGGGCTGATATCTAGTCAGTTGCGTGATACAGCAGAGAATCGTTCTGATAGACTGAAAGAGGATGAAATAGAAGCGCAGGGAAAAACACTATATCTCGGCAGTAAACACAGTGATTTTCGGATTACATTCTATGAAAAGGGATATGAACAGGCAGAAAAGTTCGGAAAAGAACTCAACCCGGACTGGAACAGATATGAACTTCGATTCCGGCACAAAAAAGCGGTCAGATTAGTAGAAGAACTTCTGAAAGACAGGGATGTGGCACGGATTGCGTTGTCTGTATTAAACGAGAAAGTGCGGTTTTTACAGAAGCCGGAAAACAGCACGGTTACAAGAAAACGGCTTTATCCTACTTATCCCCCGTGGGAAGAACTCATGCAGGATGTAGGGAAGATAAAGTTGACCATGAATCCAGAGAAAAAGACACTGGAACGAACATGGCAGTGGCTGAACGTAGCAGTTTCGCCCTCTTTAAAGCTAATGGATAAAATCGGAAAACTGGATAACAGAGATTATATCCGCCAGCTAATAGAACGGGGGCAGATGAACGAAGAACAACAACGCATATATGAGGACTATAAAAAATCTTTCCTTTTGAGGGAAGAAGAAAGGAGAATCTTTGACAGAACATACACAGAAAACGATACAGACAAAGAAAGCCCTTACAGTGAATGAAGCGTCAGAGTATACGGGAATTGGAAGAAATAATCTGCGAAAGCTGATTACATGGCAGAAGATTCCGGTCATAAGGATTGGAAATAAGATTCTTATACGCTCTGAGGTTTTAGACCAGTTTTTGAAGAAAAACGAAGGGCATAATCTGAAAAATAAATATGAAGTAATTGCAGTATAAACACAAATAAGCATATAATACTGTCAGACCAGTTCTGATAGTCCTTGCACGGAAAGGAGCGTGCAGATTGGGCAAGGACTTAAAAGGAAATCCATTACCGCCGGGAATTATGCAGAGAAAAAGCGGAATTTACAGAGGGCGGTTTTATTACAAAGGAGAAACGTATACAAAAGATAATGCGGACTTAAAAAAGTTAGTTCAAGAAATGGAAGATTTACGCTATGAAGTCAAGCATGGGTTGAAAGGAAAGGGCGATAATATCACTCTGGATACATGGTTTGATATCTGGCTGAATACCCATAAGAAGCGGACTATCAAGGAGAGTACACAAGTACGTTATGATGATTTTTACAGACGTTACATAAAGAAGCAGATAGGAAAACAACGTGTGGCAGATTTTAATCCGATTATTTTGGAACGTCTGCTTCAGAATATGGCAGATGATGATTACAGCACAAAGACTATACGGGATGTGTATAATATTCTCAATGCTATGTTCAAATATGCAGTGCATAACAGGATTCTTACATTCAACCCATGTGCAGGAGTGGAAGTTCCCAAAACAAAGACAAAACAGATACGGGTACTGACTGTGAAAGAACAACGGGAAGTATTGGAACACGCAAAGGAGAGAATACACGAGAATCTCATACAGGTAGCACTCGGAACGGGAATGCGTGGCGGAGAACTGCTTGGGCTTACATGGGATGATGTAGATTTTCGGAAACGGGAAATTTCTGTAAATAAAACGTTGGTGTATATCAAAGATAAGGAAACAAAGAAGTATGTATTCAAGTACCAGACACCAAAGACAAAGAACAGTATACGGACGATTCCCATGCAGGACAGTGTGTATAAGGCTTTAAAACGTCAGTGGATTCAGTTGAAAGAAATGCAGTTGTCAGCTAGTGAATGGCAACCATTAGAGGGATTTGAAAATCTTGTGTTTGTTGGAAAGAACGGAAAACCGATTACAGAACACACCTTTCAAGTGACGTTAGACTGGATAGAAAAATCTATCAATAAGGAACGAAAAAAGCAGGCAGAGAAAAACAAGACAGTGTTTATACCGATTCCGCATTTTTATCCACATGCACTTCGTCATACTTTTGCAACGCGTTGTTTTGAAGCCGGGATTGACGCAAAGGTAGTACAAGGATTCCTCGGACATTATTCCATAGCAATCACACTGGATTTGTATACGCACGTCACAGATGATAAAGCAAAATCGGAAATGGATAAATTACAGAATTTGTATAAGGAAATCATATAATCAGAACAAGAATAAGAAAGAGAATAGAAAAGGTGCAACATTTCTTTAGAAAATTATTTGACCGAGATTTGACCGAAGCGGATTTTGCAACAAGTACAGAACAGCGAAAACCCGCTAACCACAAGGGCTAACGGGCTTCGTTGTTTTATAGTTATCTAAAGGAATGAGAGTAAAGTGCTGGCACTTCCTGTGCCATACTTTATGAGGGGAGATAGTTGTTCATCAACTATCTGAATATTAGTATAGACAAAATGTGTGTCAAAAATATGAGTAAATTCTAAAACAAACAGAAAAAAAATAAATATCTCATTAAGAAATTAGAAAAACTTGATAATCTAAGTAAAAAATGATAAACTTATCACGTAACTGATGGATCTATGTGGAGAGTGGGAACCTCCGCAGAGGGTTCAAATAAAAAAGGAGAAAAAGTTTATGAACAGAGGAAAAATGAAAAAAGTTCTTGCACTTATGCTGACCTTCATTTTTGTAATAAGTGCAACCGCATGCGGTGGAGCAACGAAGTTTGATGCAGAAGCTTATGTAAGAGGCGTAATGGATGCTAATTATAAGCAGAAATATGACGAGTATGCGAAAGCCCGCGGTATTTCAGAAAAGGATGCAAAGGCAGAGATTGAGGATACATTAGACGAGCAGGTCGATACAGAGCTGAGCGGACTGGAAGCTCTGGGAGATTTTACAGAGGAAGAAAAGCAGGAATACAAGGATATGCTTGTAAAGATTGATAATCTTGCAAAATACGAAGTAAAAGAAGCCAAGGAAGATAAGGATGGCAATTTTACAGTAACGATCGAGGTAACTCCGTCTGATGTATATCAGACTCTGGAAGATAATTCAACTGCAGTTGCACAGGAGATGATGGATCAGGGACAGGATGTAAGCCAGGCGGATGCAAGTATGTTCCAGGATCTGCTGATCCAGAGTATGCAGAAGTCGATCGATGGTAATACATATGGTGATACAACGACGATCGAAATTGCTGTAACAAAAGATTCTGATGGTCAGTACGGAATCAGTGATTCTGATATGGAGAAGATCTCCACAGCCCTGTTTCCGGGATCAGTCTAAGAATAGAAAGTCAGTCTGAAAAATCAGATGAAATGAAAAGGTTCTGTCATGGAAGTACCGGAAAGATAGTCTTCCAGACAGAACCTTTTTATCTGTATGAGATAAGAGTGAGGATGAGACAAGAGTGATAAGAACGGAGAAAACCCGCTGACCTTTCGGCCAACGGGTTTTCGGTTTTTTATAGTTATCTAAAGGAATGAGAGTTAAAGTCTGACACCCCGGGTCTGCCGGGATGCCATCACTTTATGAGGGGGGAGATAGTTGTTAATCAACTATCTGACATTTAGTATAATCATAAAATGTGTCCAAATTATGTTTAATTTATAAAAGAAAATTAAACTTCCTTATGATTTTATTAAGAACTAAAATAGTGATTCTTTGTCAGATTCGGAACTAAAAGACAATATATATAAAAAAATAAGCAAGAAATCAGAAAAAAGTAAAGCCCATTTTTTATTGGAAATAAAGGGAAAATTAAGAAAATAAAGAGTGGAAAGGAAAACTAAAATTGTTAAAAATAGACATTTGAAGGGCGATGTTTATTGATTAATCATATAAAATAACCTATAATAAAAACAAATTGATAGAAAATTATCAAAGTATAATAAGAACTGCACAAAAATATTGAAGGAGGAGCTATATGTTAGATCAAACCTACTATAAAAAAGCAGATGAGATCATTTCGCAGCATGGACTTGAACCGGCTTCACTGATTCCGATCATTCAGGACATTCAGAGTGAATATCGGTATCTTCCACCGGAACTTCTGAGGTATGTGGCGAAGAAACTTGGGATCAATGAAGCAAAGGCATACAGTGTGGCAACATTTTATGAAAACTTCTCTTTTGAACCAAAGGGAAAGTACATTATTAAAGTCTGTAATGGAACTGCCTGTCATGTCAGAAAGTCAATTCCGATTTTGGAACGGCTTTATAGTGAACTTGGACTTTCAGAAGAAAAGGCGACAACGGACGATATGTTATTTACACTGGAGACAGTTTCCTGTCTTGGAGCGTGCGGACTTGCTCCGGTTCTGACAGTAAATGATAAGGTTTATCCGGGAATGACCCCGGATGCTGCGGCAGAACTGATTCACGAATTGAGAGGAGCGGAATAAGTATGGAAAAAATTACGAGCAGAGAAATACTTCATCAGATTCGTGAAGAGGCGGCAAAAAAGATCAGCGACAGCCGTTGCAGGATTTTGATCTGTGCAGGAACCGGGTGTCTGGCAGGCGGATCAGGTGAGATATACAGGCGGATGAGGGAACTTGCAGAAGAAAATCCGGATATTGACGTGGAATTTGGACCGGAGATTGCTCATGGTAGTGGTCCGTTGGAAGTGAAGAAAAGCGGATGTCACGGATTCTGTGAAATGGGACCGCTGATGCGGATCGAACCGGCAGGAATCCTTTATACAAAAGTAAAGCCGGAAGACTGCGATGAGATTTTCCACAGAACGATCGAAAAGGGAGATGTTATCCGTCATCTTTTATTTAAGCAGGATGGGCTTGAGTATAAAAAGCAGGAAGAAATCCCGTTTTATAAAAAGCAGACGAGAAATGTACTGAAAAACTGTGGACATATTGATGCAGAACATATAGAAGAATACATTTCCACCGGAGGATATGAGGCATTAGAGAAAGTCCTGTTTGAGATGACACCGCAGGAAGTGGTGGAAGAGATTTCAGCATCCAATTTAAGAGGAAGAGGAGGCGGTGGATTCCCAACGGGATATAAATGGTCACAGGTAGCCCGTCAGGAAGAAAAGACCCGCTATGTAGTCTGTAACGGTGATGAGGGAGATCCGGGAGCATTTATGGACCGGAGTATTATGGAAGGAGATCCGCATAAGATGATCGAAGGAATGATGATCGGGGCTTATGCGGTAGGAGCCAGAGAAGGTTATATTTACGTGAGAGCGGAATATCCGCTGGCGATCAGCCGTTTGAAACGGGCAATTTCACAGGCAGAGGAAAGCGGTCTTTTAGGCGATCATATTTTAGGAACAGATTTTTCATTTCGCCTACATATTAATCGCGGTGCAGGAGCATTTGTCTGCGGAGAAGGAAGTGCATTGACTGCGTCCATTGAGGGAAAAAGAGGTATGCCGCGTGTCAAACCGCCAAGGACGGTGGAACAGGGTCTGTTTGGAAAGCCGACGGTTCTTAATAATGTAGAGACCTTTGCCAATGTTCCGATGATCATTAATAAAGGAGCAGAATGGTTCCGTTCCATCGGACCGGAAAAAAGTCCGGGAACAAAAGCATTTGCATTGACAGGAAGTGTTCGGCATACAGGTCTGATCGAAGTGCCGATGGGAACGACCCTGCGGGAAGTGATCTACGATATTGGTGGTGGCATCAAAGGAGACGGAGCGTTCAAAGCGGTGCAGATCGGAGGTCCGTCAGGAGGATGCCTGGTGTCGAAAGATCTGGATGTCAGTCTGGATTTTGATTCATTGAAAAAAATGGGGGCAATGATCGGTTCGGGCGGACTGGTTGTGATGGATGACCATACGTGCATGGTGGAAGTGGCGAGATTCTTTATGAATTTTACGCAGAATGAAAGCTGTGGAAAGTGCGTGCCATGTCGTGAAGGAACAAAGCGTATGCTGGAGATCCTGGAGCGGATCGTGGCAGGAAATGGAAAGCTGGAAGACCTTGATCTGCTGGAGGAACTGGCGAACATGATCACAGAAACTGCACTGTGCGGTCTTGGAAAGAGTGCGGCACTTCCGGTTATGAGTACGCTGAAAGTATTCCATGATGAGTATGTGGAGCATGTGGTTGAAAAGAAATGTGCCTCTCATACCTGCACTGCATTACGAAAGTTTATCATCAGTCCTGAGCGGTGTAAAGGATGTTCAAAATGTGCGAGAAACTGTCCGGTCGGTGCGATCAGCGGAAAGATCAAGGAACCATTTACGATCGATACGGAAAAATGTATCAAATGTGGAGCATGTGCGAGTGCCTGTGCATTTGGTGCGATTCATATTGAAGGGTAGGAGGAACAGAGTATGGGCTATATGACAATTAACAACAGGAGAGTGGCTTTTACAGATGAAAAAAATGTCCTCTCAGTGATCCGAAAGTCGGGAATCGATCTTCCTACGTTCTGTTATCATTCAGAACTGTCAACCTATGGGGCGTGCAGGATGTGTGTGGTGGAAGATGAACGTGGAAAGGTATTTGCATCCTGTTCAGAAGTACCACGGGATGGTATGGTGATCTATACAAATACACCAAGATTGCAGCATCACAGGAAAATGATCATTGAACTGCTGTTGTCATCCCATTGCCGTGACTGTACAACGTGTGCCAAAAATGGAGTCTGTACGTTACAGAAGCTGGCAAGCCAGTTGGGTATTTCAGAGATCAGATTTGAAAATCATAAGAAACCACTTCCACTGGATACCTCTTCGGATTGTGTAATAAGAGACCCCAATAAATGTATTCTCTGTGGGGATTGTGTGCGTACCTGTGATGAAATCCAGGGACTTGGCATTCTGGATTTTGCTTTCCGGGGTTCAAAAATGCAGGTTATGCCGGCATTTAACAGAGAGCTGGCAGAGACTGACTGCGTAGGCTGCGGACAGTGCAGGGCGGTCTGTCCGACCGGTGCGATCAGTATCCGGCAGGATGTTGATCCGGTATGGAAAGCGTTGGCGGATAAGAATATCAGAGTTGTGGCACAGATCGCACCGGCTGTCCGGGTGGCGATCGGAGATAAATTTGGAATCCCGAAAGGTGAAAATACACTGGGACGCCTGGTGGCAGCTCTGCGACATATGGGATTTGATGAGGTATATGATACAAATTTCGGGGCAGACCTGACGGTAATGGAAGAGTCAGCAGAATTGCTGGAGCGTTTAAAATCCGGTAAGAATCTTCCGTTATTTACTTCCTGCTGTCCGGGCTGGGTGAAGTTCTGTGAGAACCGTTACCCGGAATTTCGTGAAAATATTTCTACCTGTCGTTCTCCGCAGGCAATGTTCGGTGCATTGCTGAAAGAAGAAGCAAGGATGAAAGAGGCAGAAGCAGAAAAAGAAGGACGGAGCCTCCGCAAGACGGTTGTAATCTCCATTATGCCATGTACAGCAAAAAAAGCAGAGATCAAAAGACCGGAGCATTTTACAGAAGGGCAGCAGGATGTAGACTATGTACTGACTACGACAGAAGTGACCCGTATGATTAAAGAAGCCGGAATGGATCTGTTGCAGATCGAGCCGGAGGCACTGGATATGCCGTTTGGTCTGGCTTCGGGGGCAGCAGCGATCTTTGGGGTAACGGGTGGTGTGACCGAGGCAGTTCTGAGACGCCTGATACACAGCAGCAGAATGGAAGACCTGGAAGAAATCAGCTTTACAGGAATCCGTGGGATTGAAGGAATCAAAGAAGCCACCATCCAGCTTGAGGACAGGACGGTGAAAATTGCAGTAGTGAATGGTCTTCACTGTGCAGAAACACTGCTGGAGAAGATCAAAGCCGGTGAAGTCCAGTATGATTTTGTAGAAGTGATGGCATGTAAGAGAGGCTGTATTGCCGGTGGTGGACAGCCGGTGCCGATCGGACCGAGGACGAAAAAAGCCCGTTTGGAAGGAATGTATAAGATCGACAGCATGGCACAGATTAAAAGATCTGATGAAAATCCGATCATTGCAGAGGTTTATGAGGGAATCCTGAAGGGAAAGGAACATAAATTGCTGCATAATAGATAAAAAATCGCCTTATATCAGATGCACAGCAACTGGTATAGGGCGATTTCTGAATTATGTCGGATTATCGGTTATCAAGATAATCTTTTACAAGAAAGAGACTGGAAATCCAGGGTTATTTCAACACCAGTTTTAGTACCTCAGTCACTTTTTTCACCGGAATGATTTCCAGCTTATTTTTAACCTCATCGGCAACGTCATCGAGATCCTGTTCATTGTCAGCAGGAATCAGAACCTTTGTGATTCCTGCACGCTGGGCGGCCATAAGCTTTTCAGGAAGTCCGCCGATCGGCATGACACCGCCACGCAGGGAAACTTCTCCGGTCATGGCATATTCCGGGCTGACTTTCTTCCCCGTGAGAAGTGATGCAAGTGCTGTTGTCAGCGTGATTCCGGCTGATGGACCGTCTTTTGGAACCGCACCGGCAGGAACATGGATATGGAGGTCGTGGTCATCAAGCACTTTGCTTTCCTTTGGATAAAGTGATTTTACAAGACTCAGTGCAATCTGAATGGACTCCTTCATTACATCTCCAAGCTGACCGGTAATAATCATCTTGCTTTTGCCCGGAATCAGTTTACTTTCTATAAATAAAATTTCTCCGCCCGCTCTGGTCCATGCAAGTCCGGTGACAACTCCCGGTTCAGGGGAAGAGAGTTTCCGCTCATGGTGGAGCTGCTTTTTCCCAAGATATTTTTCGAGATTTGTCTTAGTGACTGTCAGTGTTGTTCCCTCATTTTTAACAAGTTGGACGGCAGCCGTCCGGCAAAGAGTATTGATCAGTTTTTTCAGGTCACGGACACCGGACTCCATTGTGTATTCATCAATAATCCTGCGAATCGCTCCGTCGGTTACTTTCAATGCATTTTTCTTAATTCCCATGGCATCGAGAGCCTTTGGAAGAAGATGTCTGCGGGCAATCTGATATTTTTCTACTGCAGTGTAACCGGAGAAATTAATAACCTCCATACGGTTGAGCAGTGGTTCAGGAATCGTATCCAGTGAGTTTGCAGTGCAGACAAAAAGTACATTGGACAGATCGTAAGGCACATTCATATAGTGGTCAGTGAAAGTGCTGTTCTGTTCAGGATCAAGAACCTCCAGAAGGGCACTGGCAGGGTCTCCGCCGTAATCTTTGGCAAGTTTGTCAACCTCATCCAGTACAATGACCGGATTGGAGACACCGCTTCGCTTGATTCCTTCCATGATCCGTCCGGGCATAGCACCGATATAAGTACGTCTGTGGCCACGGATTTCCGCCTCATCACGGATACCACCAAGACTGATCCTTACATATTCTCTTCCGAGAGCCCGTGCAATACTTTGTCCGATACTGGTCTTCCCGGTTCCAGGAGCACCGACAAATAAAAGGATCGAGCCATATTGCTTCCGGTTGAGAGCCATAACGGCGAGTTGCTGGATGATGCGTTCTTTGACTTTTTTCAGACCATAGTGATCTTCATCAAGAATCTGCTCCGCCCGGTCAAGATCGATCGGGGTAAACTGCGGTGCTTTCCAGTCCAGGCTGGTCATAAAGTCAAGGTAATCATACAGAAGACCGTACTCATGGCTGTCCTTGCCTTCCTGCTTCATGCGGTTCAGCACTTTTTCAGCTTCTTTACGGGCTTCGTCATTCATGCCGGATTCTTCAATCTTTTTCTCAAATTTCCGGGTATCGGAAATATTTTCAGGGTGAAGTTCGTCCAGTTCTTTCTGAAGATAACTGATCTGCTTCTTGATGGCTGCCTCGCGATAAAGCTGCTCCTGATCATCTTTCTGAGCTTCCTTTGCTTCGGTGGAAACTTTGGCAACCTCCATAAATTCGTTGATGGCAGCTTCGATCAGCGTACAGCGTTCCCGGCGGGAATCCGTTTCAACAATGGCATATTTTTCTTCGGGGCTGATATTCAGATATTCCGAAAGGGCAGATCCGAGATCATACATATTTTTCCGCTGTAAAATGAAACTTCTTGCCCACATTCCCCACTGGTATCCCTGGACAAATTTCAAAAGTGCGGCACGTAAACGGAGAAATTGAGCCTTCTCTTCTTCTGCCGTATAGTCATCAACCTCTGCACGAATAGATGCGTCTGCGAGAATCTGACCATTTTCCACCTCGACATCTGAAAGATCAACACGTTCCAGCGTGCGGATCTGAACACTGTCATCGTCTCCGAAAGCCTCTACTCTGGCGGAAATGCCGACCGGACAGATATGGTCAGCGTCCAGTTCTTCAGCGTCATCTTCATTTCTTAAGAAAGCAAAAAGCAGCTCACTGCCGACTTCAAGCTGCTCGGATGCATTTTCAGTAAAAAACTCTTTTTTGAAGTGATAGGTGACATCGGGAAGAAATAATATATTATAAATTGGCTGTATTACCATAGTAATTCTCCTTTCATCTGATAGATTATTAGCACTCTTAACTAATGAGTGCCAATATATAGTAGAAACCTAGCATAAAAATGTAAAAATGTCAATAGAGGCAAGGTTGACTTTTAAAATGGTTTCGTCTAAGATGAAAACGATAAAATCTGAAAAGAACGAAATAGAGAAGAACAGAACGGAATAATACGATGAGACAGTTAAGAATAGGAAATGTAACCTTAGAGAATACTTATATTCTGGGGCCAATGGCAGGAGTGACAGATCTGCCGTTTCGCTTATTGTGTAAAGAGCAGGGAGCAGGTCTTTTGTGCATGGAAATGGTCAGTGCAAAAGCCATTCTCTATAATAATAAGAATACAGAGACGCTTTTGGAGATCCATCCGGATGAACAGCCGGTATCTCTCCAGTTTTTTGGTTCAGATCCTCAGATTATGAGTGAAATGGCAAAGCGGGTCGAGGAAAGACCGTTTGATATTATGGATATTAATATGGGATGTCCTGTACCGAAAGTCGTGAAAAATGGTGAAGGATCGGCATTGATGAAAAATCCAAAGCTGGCACATGAAATTATCAGTGCTATGGTCAAAGCAATCAGGAAACCGGTGACAGTTAAAATAAGAAAAGGCTTTGATGACAACTGCATTAATGCAGTGGAGATGGCGAAGATCGCAGAAGATGCGGGGGCAGCAGCCATTGCAGTCCATGGAAGGACAAGAGAGCAGTATTACAGCGGAAAAGCAGACTGGGAGATTATTCGTCAGGTAAAAGAGGCGGTTTCCATTCCTGTGATTGGAAACGGCGATGTGACCAGCCCGGAGCGTGCAGATGCCATGGTGAAAGAAACCGGCTGTGATGGTGTGATGATCGCCCGGGGAGCCCAGGGAAATCCGTGGATCTTTTCTGAGATGATCGAGCATGAAAGAACAGGGAGGATCCCATCGAGACCGACGAACGAAGAAATCCGGAAAATGATGCTCCGACATGCAAAGCTTCAGCTTCAATATAAAGGAGAATATCTGGGAATCCGGGAAATGAGAAAGCATGTGGCATGGTACACGAAAGGGCTGCCGGGTTCAGCAAAACTGCGGGAAGAGATCAACCGGGTTGAGTCTTATGCAGAACTGGAAGATCTGCTGTACAGACAGCTATAAAACATAGTACAGAATCGGTGATGCGAAAGCAAGAAAACCGAATACAAAGCCGAATACGAAAGCCGAATGCGAAAGCCGAATCTGCTTGACATCAGCAGGCGGTTTGGGTATAATATTGAAATTGCGAAATAGACTTAAATGACAGCATACAGGTGAAAATCAGGTTGTGTACAGTCTGTATAGATGAACAGGTCAGAACAGTATACGGACAAGGTTGAACCTGTAAGTATAGACAGAAAAGAAAGAATCAGAAAGGAAGCGTAACCGATGGCAGAAGCTAAGAAAAGATTACTTACTTACGCAGGCTTAAAAGCACTGGAAGATGAACTGGAGAATCTGAAGGTAGTAAAGAGAAAAGAAGTAGCAGGCAAGATCAAAGAAGCAAGAGAGCAGGGAGATCTTTCCGAGAATGCTGAGTATGATGCAGCAAAGGACGAGCAGAGAGATATCGAGGCCCGTATCGAAGAATTAGAAGCAATTCTGAAAAATGCAGAGGTAGTTGTTGAGGATGAAGTAGATCTGGATAAGATCAATGTCGGATGTACTGTGAAAGTATTTGATATTACTTTTGACGAGGAGATGGAATTTAAAATTGTTGGTTCTACAGAGGCTAACAGTCTGGAAGGAAAGATTTCCAATGAATCTCCGGTAGGTCAGGCACTGATGGGCAAAAAGGTGAACGATGTAGTTGACGTAGAAACCCAGGCAGGAGTGATCCAGTACAAAGTACTTGATATTCAGCGTTCATAATCAGTATAAGATATACCAGCACAGACCTCTTAAATAATTAAGAGGTCTTAGTTCGCTTAAAGGGCAACCTGAAAGCGGCAGAAAGAGATACGTTTTCTGCGTCATTCATCTGAAACGGACTGACGCAGGGCAGACAATATGGAAGGAGAACAGACAGTGGGACAGAATCAGAAGAACACACAGGAACCGGATATGAATCAGTTGAGAAAGGTTCGCCGTGATAAACTCGCAGAACTGCAGCAGAACGGAAGAGATCCGTTCCAGATCACAAAGTTTGATCAGACGCATCATTCACTTGAGGTAAAGGATCTTTATGAGGCACATGAGGCTGAGCTTTTAAAGGATCACCAGGAGCCGAACGTAGAAGGAATGGATGAAGAGCAGGCAAAAGAGGCTCTTAAAAAGGATTACGAAGAGAGAAGAAGCATTATGGATGCAAATCCGATCCATGTAGCAATCGCAGGACGTATGATGTTCAAGAGAGTTATGGGAAAAGCTTCTTTCTGTAATATCCAGGATTTACAGGGAAATATCCAGGTATATGTTGCCAGAGATGCAATCGGAACAGACTCTTATGCTGATTTTAAGAAATCTGATATCGGTGATATTTTCGGACTGGAAGGATTTGCTTTCAGAACAAGAACAGGAGAAATCTCCATCCATGCAGAGAAGATGACACTCCTTTCCAAGAGTTTACAGATGCTCCCGGAGAAGTTCCACGGTCTGACAGATACAGATACACGCTACCGTCAGAGATACGTTGACCTGATTATGAACAGCGATACAAAGGATACATTTATTAAGCGTTCAAAAATCCTCAGTGCAATCCGTAAATATTTAAGCGGAAAAGGATTTATGGAAGTTGAGACTCCGATGCTTGTAGCCAATGCAGGTGGAGCAGCAGCAAGACCATTCGAGACGCATTTCAATGCCCTGAATGAAGATCTGAAGCTTCGTATTTCGCTGGAACTGTACCTGAAGAGACTGATCGTTGGAGGTCTTGAGAAGGTATACGAGATTGGTCGTGTATTCCGTAATGAAGGCCTTGATACAAGACATAATCCTGAGTTTACTCTGATGGAGCTTTACCAGGCATATACAGATTACCATGGCATGATGGATCTGACAGAGAACCTGTACCGTTTTGTTGCACAGGAAGTTCTTGGAACAACTCATATCGTATATAAGGGAATCGAGATGGATCTCGGGAAGCCGTTTGAGCGTATTACAATGGTTGATGCGGTTAAGAAATATGCAGGCGTTGACTGGAATGAAGTAAAGGATCTTGAGCAGGCGAGAGTAATCGCAAAAGAGCATAATATCGAATTTGAAGAAAGACATAAAAAGGGAGATATCCTGAACCTGTTCTTTGAAGAGTATGTAGAGGAACATCTGCTTCAGCCTACATTTGTTATGGATCATCCGATCGAGATTTCACCTCTTACAAAGAAAAAACCGGAAAATCCGGAATATGTAGAGCGTTTCGAGTTCTTCATGAATGGTTGGGAGATGGCAAATGCTTACTCCGAGCTGAATGACCCGATCGACCAGAGAGAGCGTTTCAAAGCACAGGAAGAACTGCTTGCACAGGGCGATGATGAAGCCAACACAACAGATGAAGACTTCATGAATGCACTGGAGATCGGTATGCCGCCAACAGGTGGTATCGGATTCGGTATCGACCGTATGTGTATGCTCCTGACAGGTGCAGAGGCAATCAGAGATGTGTTGCTGTTCCCGACAATGAAGTCACAGGGCGCTGCGAAGAACGAAGCAAACAACGCAACACAGGTAAAAACAGAAGAAAAACCAGCAGAAAAAATTGATTTTTCTAATGTGAAGATTGAACCGCTTTTTGAAGCAACAGTTGACTTTGATACTTTTAGCAAGTCAGATTTTCGTGCAGTAAAAATTGAAGCATGTGAGGCAGTTCCAAAAAGTAAAAAGTTATTGAAGTTCACTTTGAATGACGGAACAGACCGCAAACGCACGATTTTAAGCGGTATTCACGAATATTATGAACCGGAAACACTGGTCGGAAAAACAGCGATTGCTATTGTTAATTTACCACCAAGAAAGATGATGGGAATTGATTCCGAAGGTATGCTGATTTCAGCAGTACATGAGGAAGATGGTAGAGAGGGATTAAATCTACTGATGGTAGATGATAGAATTCCAGCAGGTGCAAAGTTGTATTAAAAATCTAATATAAGATTTAAAAATATGGGCTTTTTGGTATGGAGTACGACAAGAGTACGACAAATTGAACCTCCTTAATGGGCTAAAATAAATGATTTTAAATAGTCCAATAAAAATCAAAGCAATATTTTTGTACTATGAGGACACTTTTCTAAGAGAAATTTTAGAGAAGTGTCTTTTTTGTTATGGTCAAGAATTTCAAAATGGAGGGAAAAACATGAATAACACAGCGTTAAGAGCAGAGAAAGAAATCACAAACACAATTATCTTCAGAAACGAGAAACACAAAGACTTTTATCAAACCTATATGAAAAAATGCCGCCGTCAAGATGTGTATCACAAAGCCCTGATTTATTGTCTTGGGATCAGTGAAGATACAAGAGTCAATATAGATCGTATTTACGATTTGAGAACAGGATATGTAAAAACAGAATGCCTTCAAGAAGGGTGGCAGACCAGTGGCAGCGTAAGGATTGTCCGTATGGCTTTTAATTTATACTGTAACGGGACGCCAAGCGTATATGACTATGAAAGTGAAGATGGAAAATTACAGGAGTATGCAGGATATACACCGGAGGAATTATTTTGCTGTGGGTATGCGAGATACTTTTGGGAGGCAATCAAAATTCGTTATCCGGAATATTGCTTTTAGAGGAGAAGAAGCATGTTAAAAGTCAGAGTTCAGGGAACAAAATCAGATATTCGATGGTTTCGGGAAAAGTTGGAGCAGCACCCTCAGATAGCGGTGCTGCAGGTATCTGACCTGTTTTCCAATAAAGGAACTACAAAATATTTTCGTATGTATGCAGAGATAGAAGAAAAGAAAGGCGGAAGATAAGTATGTGTAAAGTAATCGCAATCGCAAATCAAAAAGGTGGAGTCGGAAAGACAACAACTTGTGTCAGTTTAGGAATTGGGTTGGCAAGAGAAGGAAAAAGAGTTCTTTTAATAGAAGCCGACGCACAGGGAAGTATGGCTGCAAGTTTAGGGATACAGGAGCCGGACGAGTTGGAAGTTACCTTAGTAACAATCATGGAAAAAGTAATCAATGATGAAGATGTTGAACCAAATGAGGGGATTATCTGGCATGATGAAGGCATTGCCTTTATTCCGGCAAATATTGAACTGGCAGGATTAGAAACTGCGCTGGTGAATGTGATGAGCAGAGAAATGATATTAAAACAATATCTTGATACGGTAAAGGCAGAGTATGACTACATTCTGATTGATTGTATGCCGTCACTGGGAATGATTACAATCAATGCGCTGGTAGCGTCGGATTATGTGCTGATCCCGGTAGAAGCAGCGTATCTTCCGGTAAAAGGACTTCAGCAGTTGATTAAAACGATTGGGAGAGTACACAGAAAATTAAACCCTCAGCTTTCTATCATGGGAATTTTATTTACAAAGGTTGACCGAAGGACAAATTTTGCAAGAGATATAGCCGAACAAATCCGGCAGGTATACGGAACAAGAGTACATATTTTTAAGAATTGTATTCCGCTGTCTGTTCGGGCTGCAGAAACAACAGCAGAAGGAAAGAGTATTTATCTGCATGATCCGAAAGGGATAGTAGCAAAAGGATATGTTTGTCTGACAGAGGAGGTGCTTGCACATGAGGAGTAAGAGCGCAGAAAAAGTAAAACTTTCTTCTTTTGATGATTTGTTTGGTAAGGAAGAACCAGTAAGTGGTGAAGTAGTTACTTCCGTTCCGATTGATTTACTGCACCCATTTAAAAATCACCCGTTCCATGTGCTGGACGATGAAAAGATGGAAGAAACCGTAGAGAGCGTCAAGCAATATGGGATTTTGATGCCGGGGATCGTCCGTCCTTATCCAGATGGCGGATATGAGGTAGTAGCAGGACATCGCAGGTGGAGAGCCTGTGAACTTGCCGGGTTAGAGGAAATGCCTGTCATTATCCGGGATATAGATGATGATACTGCGACGGTGATTATGGTGGATACCAATATCCAAAGAGAGGATATTCTGCCAAGTGAAAAAGCATTCGCTTATAAAATGAAGTATGAGGCACTGAAACATCAGGGGAGTAAAGGGGAAAAATATACTGCTGAAATGGTGGGAGAAACCGCAGGTGACAGCGGAAGAACCGTTCAGAGGTATATTCGTTTGGCAAATTTGATCAGTGGATTATTAGACTTTGTTGATGTGAAGAAAGTTCCTATGATTGTAGGAGAGAAACTGTCTTATCTTACAAGGGAAGAACAGGAGCTTGTTTTGGAGGCAATGAGAAATTGTGAAATTATTCCAACAGCGGCACAGGCAGAAGCAATCAAGATTTTTAGTGAAGAGAAAAAACTGGACGGAAATGCCATATATGGATTGCTATTAAAAAAGAAAAATAGTGGGAATGGAGTAACGATTTCAGCGAAGAAAATCAGCAGTTACTTTCCATCTGCGTATACAAAACAAGAGATAGAGAATGTAATTTATACCTTGCTAGAACAATGGAAAAATGGCAGAGAGGAGGAATTGGAACATGGAGAAGATACAATTTGATTATTATAGGGGAATGGAGGCAGAGCAGTACAGTTTTTACCGTGTTCCTAAAATTCTGTTCACTGCAGAATGCTTTAAAGAACTTTCTTGTGAGGCAAAAATACTCTACGGTCTATTATTAGACCGTATGAGCCTCAGTATGAAAAATCATTGGCTGGACGAAGAAGAACGGGTATATATTATTTTTACCGTAGAAGAAATTGCAGAGTTATTAAACTGCGGAACGCAAAAAGCGGTAAAACTGCTGAAAGAACTGGACAGTGAAAAAGGGATTGGATTGATTGAAAAAAAGCGGTTGGGACTTGGCAGACCAAATGTAATTTATGTAAAGAATTTCTTGGTTCAGAAAAATGATGAAGAAAATAGTGATACATCAGATTTACAGAATTGTGAAAATCACAATTCAGGAGTTGTGAAAACCACAATTCAAGAGTTTCCAAAATCACAATTCAAGAATGATGAAAATCACAATTCAGAAGATGCGGAACCCATAGACATAGAAACAGAACGGTTGGAAAAGGAGCCGTATTTGAGTGGTGGGAAGGAAATTTTAGAAAATATGGAGATAAAAATGCAGGAAAATGAGGGGATTGGGGAAGAAAACTTCCAGAATTGTGAAAATCACAATTCAAGAGTTGTGAAAACCACAATTCAAGAATATCCAAAATCACAATTCAAGAATGATGAAAATCACAATTCAGGAGTTGTGAAAACCACAATTCAAGAATGTCCAAAATCACAATCTAATAATACTGATATTAACAAGACAGAGAATAATGAAACAGAGAGTAGTAGTATCCTATCAAATCTTATCTGTCCGGAAAAAGAAAAAACGATAGATGAGATTGAGCAGAGGAATACATACCGGGAAATAATTCGGGAAAACATTTCGTATGAGTGTTTCCAGAATGATACTCCACATGCAAGAGAAGAAGTTGATGAGTTGGTGGAATTGATGGTAGAAGTTATGGTAATGCCGGATCAGGGAAAAATCCGGATTGCCGGAGAAGATAAATTAGTATCACTGGTAAAAAGCCAGTTTATGAAATTGACACATGCCCATATTGAGTATGTCTGTCTTTGCCTGAATAAAAATACAACGAAAGTTGGGAACATTAAGTCCTATCTTTTAACAGCACTTTATAATTCCGTTTTGACAATCAATCATTACTATCAGGCAGAAGTAAACCATGATTTATACGGAGGAGGATGGGGAAAATGAGACAGGAAATTTTTTGTCGTATGATTTTTGTGACAGAGGTGTTATTGTGGACAGTGATTTTTTATCCATTTTGTGTAGAAGGAGGGAACTGTGATTATTTAAAGTTATGGATACTGGTAGGGATTCCTTTTGGAATCCGTAAGATGCAGATATGGATTGTTCCACGAAATAGAGATGTGGGAAGCACGATTGCCATGTTGGTGTTTCAAATGCTGATTGGAGGCATAATAGGGGGAGTTGTATTAGTGTGGAAACTTTTTTTATTGTTTGTTTTTATGGTATTACAACTTTATAAAGCAATAAAAAAATTGATAAAGTAGAAGATGATAAGCGTTGAGCATGTTTGGCAGCCTGAAAATGGCTGCCTTTTTGCGTTTTGGAACTTTACGACATCATGGCGCAAGGTGAGATTTTGGAGAAGAAAGGAGGGACTATTTTGGGGAACCGGGCAGTATCACAGGAGTTAATCATCTTGGGAAATCGTATTCGGGAGTATCGGAAGGAAAGGGGATTTTCACAGGAAATTCTTGCTGAGAAATCCGGTGTCAGCACCAATACGATCAGTCGTATCGAAGGGGGACAGATGGCAATGTCAGTGGGGATTTTACAAAGAATTGTAAAGGCTCTTAGGGTAGATGCCAATGTGCTGCTTGGGGTAAGTACAGATGTAAATGAAACAAATATATGGGTATCTGCATTTTCCTGCCGAGTACAGGCATTAAAGGAGAATGAGCAGGAGATTTTAAAACATACCATGAACGCCTTAATTGAAAGTATGGAGAACAACCGATTAAAAATTTCTACGAATAGGAGTGGTCAGGTTCCACATACCCGTTGAGGAAAATAGTAAGCGAAACTGTTACACTAAACGTAAGAAATCCAGTAAGCGAGAAACAGAGGGTTATGGAAGGTTCCAGCCCCGTTAAAAAAAACGGGTATGTCTGGGGCTGTTTTCTATTGCCTTAACACGCAGTCAATCTGGTATTTCTGGCTGCCCGTTGAAAGGTGGTCAGGATATGCTTACATTAGCAGAATTAAAACATTTCATGCCGGTTCCAGTTCTGGAAGAAAATTACCCAACTGCAAAGTATTTAAAAACACATGGCACAATATTTGTGTCAAAAAGCATTGCTAAGAATGTAAAAATTTCCGTTTATCAAAATGGATATGTCCTTTATGAAATATCTGGTCTTGCAACGGTATTTCCTATTTGGGATTGTCAGAACTATCGCTATGAGATGGAACAAAATGAAATTTCAGAGCAATGGTTTGAAAAAGAGGCTTGGTATCTTCGCTTAATTTTAGAGGGTGAGGATCGTATCAATCGAAATCTGGATACAAGGCAACAGAGAAAGAGCATTTCTTATAGTGCAGTTTCAGAAGAATGGGGAGTTTTAAGTTCTTTAGAAACAACTGTTTTAGAAACAACGATAAGGAAAGAAACGATGCGGGAATTACTTGGACTACTGACAGATCGGCAGAAAGAAGTGATTGTACAATATTTTTGGGAACAGAAATCTCAAAGTGAAATTGCAGAAAAACTCGGTGTTTCTCATGCCGCCGTATCGAAAATCCTGACAAGAGCAATCAATCGGCTTCGTAAAAAATGTATGGAATGGAAAGAGGCTGTATAAGAGGAGGAAAAACTGAATGCGAGGGAAAAAGCCAAAAGAGAGAAAAAGTTATGTATTGAGAATGCCAGACAGTTCGTTGATTGAAGTAACCAGAGAAGTATACTTAGAATGGTATCAGTCCAGACGAAAAGAAAGATACCAGATGGAAAGGCAAAAGAAACAAGGGGTGTGTAGTTTAGAGGCACTGAATGGATATGGAGATTTGGAAGAAGAAAAATATAGTACAGAGGAAACGGTGCTTTGTAAGTTGTATGAAGCAAAAGTACGGGAAGGAATAGCTCAGTTGGCAAAGGAAGATGCCCGTTTGATTTATTTGCTATTTTTTGAAGAGGTGACGATCAAAGATGCGGCTCAAATTATGGGGTGTAGCCGGAAGACTATTTATAATCGGAGAAAACGTATTTTGTCAGAACTGCGTTCTATTCTGTATGACTTAGGAATTGTAGGCGGTGCTTTTTAAAAAAATATGATTATTCTCTTTCATAGACCTGAATTATAGACTATAATAAAATAAAAATTTTAATTTGTACAGGAGAGAAATATGTCATTGATTGAAGTTTTATTATCGTCGGCAGTCATAGTTGCAGTAATACAATATTTTCAGGGTGAAAAGAATAATAAATTGCAATATATTACGGAAGAACGAGCAAAATGGAGAAAAGAAATAAAAGAGATAATTTCAGAAATAAGGATAGCAGACTTTCAAACAATAGAAAAGTGTTTGACGGATTTGGGAAAAAACTTAAATGCGTATGGTTATTGTCCAGATGGTAAGTATGAAAAGAATAATCTTGATTTTTTTCAAGATGAGCATATATGGAGAGAAATAGACATAATTAAAAAAGCAGTGAATGAACATAATACGTCTAGTTTTAATAAGTCAAAGGAAAATATAATACACTATCTTTTTTTGTTATTAAAGTTTGATTGGGAACGCTCTAAGCAAGAGATAAAAGGTGAAAAAGCGATTCCAGTTTCTATTGCTTTATTTGGTTTAAGTTTAATAATTAGTATATTTTCTGTGTATTCGTTAAATGATATTCAAGAAAATCCTCTGGAGTGTTTTATTTTTTCTAGTGTAATATCTATGATGTATGTGTTTTCATGGATAATATATGGAACTGAAAGAATAGAAATTCTAAAAGAAAAGAAATGGTATTTGAAAATAGATAGAGTTTTGGCAAGCTGGCTGGTTGCTGCTTTTGAATTAGTAGGTTTATTTATTTTAGAATACAAGTGGGAAAATTTAGGACTAGCTATTCCATTTATGGCAGTTGCTGTTTTACTGATACCATGTTTGATGCTTTCTAAAAAAGAAATGTATCGGAAATATGATAAAAAAATCAATCAAATGTTAAATGTGGAAGTAAATGTTTATCAGAGACGGAACAATTCGAAAATGAAGACTAATATAACGATTGGACACGTAGGAATAACCGTGATATTACTTATTTATTTAATTTTTACAATTTATGTACAAGAAATTGCTGCTTCAATTTTGAGTACAATTACTCTTATCATTATTGAAAATAAATATTTTGGAGAGCAAAAAATGAAAATTAAATTACAGAAAGCAGTAGAAGAAGAACAGAAATTATGCTTAAATGAATTACGCATAGAATTGATTAAAAAGTATGCTGATAGTATGTTAGCATTGATATCTTTAGATTTTTCTATTATAAGTATGTTATATGGTACTCAAACTCATAATATAACAAAGATTATTGCGTCAGTAGTCTTTGCATTTTTTATAGTGCTAATCTTGGGTATAGGAATCTTGGCAATTATGTATAAACACTCTAGTGTTGATAATATTATTTTTAAATTGTGCAAAGAAAACATGGTTGATCACAACAAACTTACTTATGTAAGTGGAAATCAAATAAAAGAAGTTATGAACGAAAATAATTAAAAATTTCCAAATATCTATAAATAAAGTAATTAAAACGATTGAGTGTAAATTTTATTTTTTAAGAGCTACACTCAATCGTTTTTTATGCAACTCTGTATGTGTTAAATAGTAAGATATAAAAATTTTCTCGAATGGTTAAAAAATCCCCTTTCTAATATGCGATTAGTGAAAGGGGAACACAAATCTTAAAAAAATCCCTTTTTTGTACCTTGAAAATTGAATTGCCTGTCCAAAGTGATACCGGATATTGAGTGGGCATTCTGCCTGCCTTATCAGAGAAAACGCTGCGAAAGGAATTTTGGAGTAGGAACGGATTTGGAAAGAGAACAGGCAGGACTTAGAGAAGGGAGTGAGTTGGAAAAAAGAAATAAAAGATATAGTATCAGTAAAATATAGAAAAGAGGCAGAGAAAAGTATGAAAAAAACAGTAAAAAGAATTTTCTCAGGTGTACTTTCGGCACTTACAATCTTAACCTCTGTTGTGCAGCCGATGACAGCGTATGCAGGAGAAACAAATCCAAAATCTTATGAAATGCAATACCCTGCGCTGGAACAGGTAAAAGCTCAGCTTCAGGAAGATGAGATTGTAACTGTGCAGGATTATGAAGTGGAAAAAGGCAGTGACTTTGATATAAAGACAGATTTTTCCGGCATGAAGTTTCATTCTGACCAAGTAAAAGTGACATTTTATGAAGCAAAAAATCAGAAAGGTCAGGATTTTCACATAGACCATGCAGACACTTATCAGGCAGTATATTTTGTAGAGCCGGTTCGGGAAGCGCCGAACTATCATGTGATTAGAAATATCACAGTTGCTGATCATAAAGAGAAAGAAAATCCGTCACCGTCAAAAGAGCATGGAAAACAGGAGAAAAATTCAGAAGAGGAAGAAGATGCGTCACAAAAAGAGGAACAGATTTTAACAGAAGATGAATTTTCACAGGTACTTGAGGAAAGTAAGAAACAGGATACTTATGATGAAGAATCCGGGTTAGGTCTTTATGATGTGCTGTCACAGGCAGAGGAACAGGAGATTGATCTTTTTCAGATAAAAGAAGGAGAAACAGTTACTTTTGTAGCAAATGCTTCCGATCAGGCAGCAAGGGCAACACAGACAGTTACAATCACAAAAGGTCCGTTATATCGTTATCAGGATTATGATCTGGGTACTTATGTGACAGAGCCTTATTTTATTTCTTATGGGAATGTCCATGCCACCGCTTATTGTATCCAGCCGTCTTTACCGGGACCGGGAACAGGTACTTATACAATTACAAAAATTGAGGATAATCAAGCGCTTGCAAAGGTCTGCTATTATGGGACAGAAGCGGCAGGAAAAGAAAGCTATTTTGCAAAACACCACAGTGATTTTTCAGAGGGAAAGCAGTTCATTCTTACGCATATAGCTGCAGCTTATGCTTACGGAAGTGCGGATGCTTTTTACGGAGCAAATGAAACAGCAAAATCTTTGGCAATGGAAGTTTACAATTATTGTGTAGGAAAACCGGAAATTCCAGAGGTTTCCATGTCTTTTTCTAAAAATCATGTGAAAGCGTATCAGGAAGGGCAGGAACAGCGGACAGAGGATATTACATTTACTGCAGATTCCTTGCAGTCCATTACCATGCAGCTTCCGAAAGGGGTTGTGTTTCATAATCTTACAACTGGAAAAAAAAGCGCTGCCGGAGCAAGGGTAACACTTTCGGGCGGAACGAAGTTTTATTTGAGTGCGCCACTTACACAGACGGAAGATGTGGAAGGTTCTTGGTCAGCGACTATGCAGGGAAGTATTACAAAAGATTATTCCGCATATAAGCTGGTAACAAATGACAGTGTGCAGGACTTGGCATTTGTATTCGGAGAAGGAGTTGAACAGGAACAGTATGTTGAGTTTTCCGTAGAGTGGCTGAAAAATGCAAAGATAGAACTTATAAAAAAAGATCAGAGCAGCCAGAAAAAAATGGAAGGAGCGGTATATGGTGTATACCGTGATAAAGATTGCACAGATTTGATTGTGGAAATGCCTGCAACAGATAAAAATGGTGTTTCCAGCGTTACCATAGAAAAGACACAGGATACCGTTTACTTAAAAGAAATTTCTGCACCACAGGGATATGTGTTAGACACAAAATCTTATGGTGTGAAATTGGAAGTAGGAAAGACAGTACAGATAGAAGTTGCGGATCAGGAACAGCTTGCTTCCTTAACCGTTTATAAAGAGGGAGAAGTTCTGACAGGAGCAGACGTTACGGAAGAAGGTGTAACCTTTTCCTATACAAAAGAGAAACAAAAAGGTGCTGTATATGATGTATATGCAGAAAAAGAAATTGTTCGATCAGATGGAACAGTTGCTTATAAAAAAGGTGCTGTGGTGAAAAAAGGACTAAAAACAGGAGAAGATGGAAGTGCTACACTTTCGGAGCTTCCTCTTGGTACTTATAAAGTGGTGGAAGTAAAAGCACCTGACAATTTCGTATGCAAGGGAGAATCCCAGACAGTTACGTTATCCTATGCAGGGCAGAATGAGAAAGTTGTTTTTAAAACCATAACATTTGTAAACGATAGGCAGAAAGCAAGCGTGTCCGTGAGAAAAGAGGATCAGGACACGAAAAATCCACTGGCGGGTGGTATTTATGGGTTATATACGGCAGAAGATATACATGGAAAGGCTGGAAATCTGCTGGTGAAAAAAGGTACTTTGATTGAGAAAGTTACAACGGGAGAAAACGGAACTGCCAGTTATCAGGCAGACCTTCCTATTGGATATTCTTATTATATCAAAGAATTGCAGGCGCCTGCTCAGTATGTAAAAAATGAAACCGAGAAGTTTTCTTTTCATTTTCAGTATGTAGAGGGAGAAGAACAATGTTCTTTTTCTCATACGTTTCAAAATGAGAGGGTAAAGGCAGAAATTATTTTGGAAAAAGAAGACGCTGAAACAGGAAAAACACCACAGGGAGATGCGTCTTTAAAAGGAGCGGTGTATGGACTGTATGCCCGTGAAAATATCGTGCATCCAGATGGGAAAACCGGAGTCTTATATCAGAAGGACGAACAGGTAGCGACTTTAAAAACTGATGATAAAGGCAAAGCAGAAGTAAAGGATTTATATTTAGGAAGTTATTACATCAAGGAGATTACGCCTCCGGCGGGTTATCTCTTAGATGAAACTGAGCATGATGTGGTATGCGATGATGAAGGTGATACGGTTGCCATTGTAAAGAGAGTTTGCAATGTAAAGGAACAGGTGAAAAAACAGCCGTTTCAGTTAATTAAAGCCGGAAATAATGGAAATACAGACGCAGAACTCTTAAAAGGAGCAGGTTTTCAGGCATATTTGGAATCTTCTTTAAAGAAAAAAGAAGATGGAAGCTATGATTTTGCTTCTGCAACTCCCGTGGTAATTGGAGAGAATGGAGCAACAGAGTTATTTACAGATGAAAGAGGGTATGCTTGCAGTATCCCACTCCCGTATGGAACGTATGTGGTCAGGGAAACAACAACACCGCCAAACTATAAACCTGTAAAAGATTTTATTGTCCGTATTACAGAGCATAAGCCGGATACACCGCAGATCTGGAGGGTTCTTCTGGATAAAGAGTTTGAGGCAAAGTTAAAAATCATAAAAAAGGACGATGAAAGTAAAAAGCCTGTACTCAAAAAGGGGACAGAGTTTAAGGTATATGATCTGGACAGAAAAAAATATGTGGAACAGGTTACTACCTATCCTACAATGGTAGTGCATAAGTCTTATTTTACAGATGAAACCGGGTATTTAATTCTTCCTCAGAATTTGGATGCAGGACATTACCGTATTGAGGAAGTTACAGCACCAGACGGTTATACTTTGAATGAAAATTATTATGAGGTTTCCGTAGCTTCTGATACAGCATATCAGATGGACAGTATTTCAGGAGATGTCATTATTGAAGTGGTATATGAAAATCACCCGGTAAAAGGCGAATTGCAGATTGTAAAAAAGGGAGAAATCTTAGAAGATTTTGATAAAGACTTTTCTTATCAGGAAATCAATCTTTCCGGTGCAGTCTTTGATTTGTATGCGGCAGAGGATATTTATACCGCAGATGCTCAGAAGGACGAGCAGGGAAACCGCATATTGGAGTACGCAGAGGGGACGAAAGTTGCTACCCTTACAACAGATCAAGAAGGAAAAGCAAGTGTGTCAGATTTACCACTTGGAACGTATGAGCTGGTAGAGATTACAGCACCTGAAGGATTTGTGAAAAATCCAGAGCCGCAGAAAGTGACATTCAAATATGAAGATCAGAAAACTCCTGTAATTGAGCAGGAAGTCCTGTTAAAAAATGAACGTCAGAAAGCAAAAATTTCCGTAGTAAAGCGAGATGCAGAAACAAAAAAAGAAATAAAAGGTGCAGTCTTTGGATTGTATGCGAAAGAAGATATTCAGGTAGGAAATCAGACTTTAGTAAAAGCGGATACACTGATTGGGAAAGCTGAAACAGGGGAAGATGGAAAGGCAACATTTTCTTTTGATCTGCCATTTGGAAAATATTATGTGAAAGAACTGGAAGCACCAGCGGGCTATGTATCTTCGGAACAAGTGCTTGATGGCGATTTTTCCTATCAGGGACAAGAGATTGATGTGGTAGAACTTACATCAGAATTTTTAAATCAGCCGACAAAAGTATCTATTACCAAAGTCGATGTTACAACAGGAGTAGAACTTTCCGGGGCAACCCTTATGGTACTTGATAAAGACGGGGAAGTTGTAGACAGTTGGAAATCTGTAAAAGGAGAAGCACATGTCATTCGTGGACTCAAAGTTGGAGAAACGTATACCTTAAGAGAAGAAACTGCCCCGTATGGTTATCTGAGGGCAGAGGAAGTTTCCTTTACCGTGGAAGATACGGAAGAAATTCAGAAAGTGGAAATGAAAGATGACGTGCCAACAGGAAGTATCCTGATTAACAAAAAGGGTGAATTTTTAGAAAAGGTATCTGTTTTTGAGCAGATTGGAGGCTGGATTTCCCATGTATTTGAATATCTGTCAGGATCATTAAAAGAGGTTACTTTTGAAGTGTATGCGAGGGAAGATATTCAGGCGGCAGATGGAGAAAGCAAGGATTACTATAAAAAAGATGAATTGGTAGCGGAGATTACCACAGATCACACAGGTGTTGCAAGAATTTCCGGTTTGCCACTTGGAAAATATTATGTAAAGGAGAAAGAAACAGCACATGGATTTGTGCTGGATAAAGAAGCCAGAGAAATTGATTTGCTATATCGTGATCAGGAAACCGCAGAAATTACATATTCCACAGACTGGCAGAATAAACGTCAGAAAGCGGAAGTAATTGTGTGGAAGAAAGAAAAAGATGCAGACCGTATGCTTCAGGGTGCAGTATTTGCCCTCTGTGTCAAGGAAGATATAAAAAATGCACAGGGAAACGTAATCATGAAGGCAGATACCGTCATTGAGGAACAGGCAACAAATGCACAGGGAATGCTGCGTTTCGAGGCAGATTTACCAGTGGGATATACTTATTATATCAAAGAAACAGCTCCGGCATCGGGCTTTTCCATGACAGGAGAGAGAAAAGAATTTACTTTTGATCCGGAAAACAGTCAGGAAGCGAGTGTATCTTATGAGTTTACTTTTGAGAATGTACCGACAGTCGTAGAATTTACAAAAACGTCCCTGACAGACGGGAAAGAAGTAGAAGGTGCGAAACTTCAGGTAAAAGATGAGCAGGGAAAGGTCATTGACGAATGGGTTTCTGCAAAAGAACCACATGTTATCAAAGAACTGGTAGCAGGTCATACTTATGTGTTGGAAGAAACACTTCCGGCAGATGGTTATGTAACAGCAGAAAGTATTTCTTTTACCGTAGCAGATACAGGAGAAGTCCAGAAAGTGGAGATGAAAGATGATATTACGAAAGTCGAAATTTCTAAAACGGACATTTCAGGAAAAGAACTTCCCGGCGCAAAATTAACGATTTTGGATCAGGAAGGCAATGAAGTAGAAAGCTGGACGTCTGGCGAGAAACCTCACTATATCGAGATGCTTCCGATTGGAAAGTATACGCTTCATGAAGTGTCTGCACCGGACGGGTATCTGGTAGCAGAGGATATTATCTTTGAAGTAAAAGATACCGGGGAAATCCAGAAGGTTGTGATGAAAGATGAAAGGAAGCCTTCTGAAAATGTGGAACAGCCACAGGAATCAAAACCGACAGGAAATGCCCCAAAAACAGGGGATACCAGCCATGTAGAATTGTGGGTGCTGTTATCTGCAATGGCAGTGTTACTGGCAGGTTCTTCTTATTACTGGATTAAGAAAAGGAAAAAATAACATGGGAGATTCCCATAACTGGAAAGGCGGTCACGGAAAATCTGTGGCTGCCTCTTTTTAAAGGAGCAGAAAATATGGTAGGAAAAATAATTTTTGGAGTTGCTGTTATTTTGACATTTGGCTTATATTGTTGTGTCCGTGTAGGTGGTCAGGCGGATCGCCAGATGGAAGAAATGCTGCAAAAGAAAAGGAAGGATCAGGAAAATGGAGAAAGCGGATAAGAGAAAATACGCAGAGGACAAACCTTTGGTGTGTGAGGACTGCTATTTTTGGAGCAGACGAAAAAATGGTTGCACCAGAAAACAGTGCTATTATCTTCTCCCAAAACAGCCAGAGAAAGATACGAAAAAAGCAGGACAATGTGTGGGTTGCCCTTATGGAAAACATTCTCCTTGTATTGGATACTGTTTGCAGAAAATATTACAGGACATGAGAAAGAAGAAATTAGGAAAGGAAGAAACAGCCTATGCAGGACGAAGTCAATGAGAAAGTTGTGTCCCTGTGTATCCGTGGAGGAAAAATTTCTGCACAGATTTTAAAAAGTGTATTATTAAAAACTTTGACAAAGCTGGAACAGCAGAAATCCCAGAGGAAGCAAAAGAAAGGGGTATCTAAGGAAGAAAAAAATTTGGCAGTTTATAAAGGAAAACAAAGCATGGAGAAACTCAAGGAGCAGAACTGTGAACTTTCCAACATTGAGATTACAGACGGAAATATTAAATCCTTTGAAAAGTATGCCAGAAAATATAATGTGGACTATTGCCTGAAAAAAGACCGTTCTTCAGAACCGCCCCGTTATTATGTGTTTTTTAAAGCCAGAGATGTAGATTCTATGACCGCAGCATTTAAGGAATATACAGGTTGGAGCATGAAGCAAAGCAAAAAAGTATCCATACGGAAAAAACTCTCTCAGGTAAAGGAACGTCAGGCACAGCATCGAGAAAGACAGAAGACAAAGAGTAAGGAGAGAGACACTGCACGATGAAAAAGAAAGAACAGAAAAAAGAAAAGCAGTTCAAAAAAGTATGGGAAAAGCTGTGGCAGAGTGTCATAGGAAGGTTGCCAGAGGTAGACATAAAGAGATTGTTTCTGACAAACCTGCCCTATGTACTTGTATTTTATGTAGTGAATAAACTGGCATGGCTTTATCAGTATTGTCAGGGAAATTCTTTACTGGAACGTCTGAGTGTTTTGACATTGAATGTATCGTTGGCATTCGAGAATATTTTGCCGAGTTTGCGGTTTTCTGATATAGGAGTGGGATTTACAGGTGCAGTTTTATTAAAAGGGATTGTTTATTTTAAAGGAAAGAACGCAAAGAAATTCCGTCAGGGAGTGGAATATGGTTCAGCCCGTTGGGGGACAGCAAAGGATATTGCACCTTTTATGGATTCTGTATTTGAAAACAATATCATTCTTACGCAAACAGAAAGGCTTACCATGAACAGCCGCCCGAAAAAACCAAAGTATGCCAGAAACAAAAATGTCATGATTATTGGTGGCTCTGGTTCAGGTAAGACGAGATTTTATGTGAAACCCAATTTAATGCAGATGACACCAAATGTCAGTTATGTAGTGACTGATCCGAAAGGAACGATCCTGGTGGAATGTGGAAAGATGCTGCAAAAAGGGACACCAAAAATGAAAGATGGAAAGCCGGTACTGGATAAAAATGGGAAAGTAATCTACGAACCTTACAAGATTAAGGTTTTAAATACAATCAACTTTAAAAAGAGTATGCACTATAACCCGTTTCGCTATATACGCAGTGAAAAAGATATTTTGAAACTGGTCAATACGATCATTGCCAATACAAAAGGTGATGGGGAAAAATCAGGAGAAGATTTCTGGATAAGTGCGACTTGTTCGTAGGCGGTAAAAAGCCTGCGCATAGGTTTGATTTAATTTAATAATCAGTCTATGAACTAATAATTCGATAGGTAGAATGATGGGGTAACGCCCTGAAATGCCTACCCTTGGCGGACTAGCGTTAACTGTAAAGGTTAGGGTTAGAAGCTCCGTGACAAAGGCTGAGAGCAACCGTAGAAGTTGGTAAAACTTCCGAAAGCGCCCCAGAGGTGGGGTGTGTTGCCTATAAGCCGAGGGTCTATAAAATATCTATGGTTAGAATGCTTGTCATGGCGGACAGGCTGACGAATCTGCGAATGTACGGTTCTAAAAGAAGACCATGCAGAAATGCATGGGTGCGTTAAAGCGCAGCCAGTGTGGTTAAGTAGAAATTGATCCTACGAACAACCATGTTGTGTTACAGGCACATCCAAGCTGGCAGGACTATAGCAAGAAGCCTAAGGATATATATGTACAGATAGAATTATCGGAACAAGGAAAGGTATCAGGTCCCAACTGAGGGATTTTCTGACGAAGAATAATAAGCAGATTAACTGATGCTGAAAGGTTGAGGTCGAACCGTTGATAACTCTTGTAATGAGAGTAGGAGGAATGGTCTCTAGTCGGTTGTAAAACACAGGCATTATTCAGTCCTTAGATAAGGATTTCGAGTAAGACCAAAAGGGTCACTTTCGATAGGAGGTGATGCCTTATGCCAAAGAAAAGTAAAACATTATGTGTAGACGACCTGCGACATGCTGAATATTACGGAATGCAGGAAATTTTTGATGAATTATATCAAAAGAGTCAAAATGGCGAGGTATTTAATAATCTTTTGGATTTGATACTGAGCAAAGATAACATTCTGCTTGCATATCGGAATATTAAAGCAAACAAAGGAAGTTACACGGCAGGAACAGACAACAAAAACATTACAGACATCGGAGGTAGGACTCCCGATGAGGTGATTCAAAAAGTAAGATTTATTGTCACAGGGGGTGAACACGGATACAGACCCAAACCTGTAAGACGTAAAGACATTCCAAAACCAAACGGAAAAACACGTCCGTTAGGAATTCCCTGCATATGGGACAGGCTGATTCAGCAATGTATCAAACAGATATTAGAGCCTATATGCGAAGCAAAGTTCAGTAACAATAGCTATGGCTTTCGCCCTAACCGTTCGGTAGAACACGCCATAAACAGAACGTACACCATGCTGCAAATGATGAATCTTCATTATGTAATAGAGTTTGACATCAAAGGCTTCTTTGATAATGTCAATCACAGTAAACTCATACGGCAGATATGGGCTTTGGGAATACACGATAAGTCGCTGATTTTTATAATTAAAAGAATTCTGACAGCACCGATAAGAATGCCAGATAATTCAACAGTCATACCTGATAAAGGTACACCTCAGGGCGGAATTATTTCTCCGCTATTAGCTAATATCGTACTAAATGAGTTGGACTGGTGGGTGTCAAGTCAATGGGAAGAAAATCCTATTGCTGTAAGCAGAGGGCGAGAAAGAATTATCGGTAAAACAAAAGTATTTGACAAAAGCCACGGATACAGGCTGATGAAAAATACAGATATGAAAGAAATGCATATCATCAGGTATGCGGATGATTTTAGAATCTTTTGCCGAACTAAAGAGGACGCTGTTAGAACAAAAGAAGCGGTAACAAAATGGATTGAAGACAGGTTGAGACTTGAAGTGTCTCCCGAAAAAACAAGGATTGTCAACACTCGAAAGAGATGGTCTGAGTTTCTGGGATTCAAGATAAGGGTTAGATTAAAACATCACAAATATGTGGTGCAATCAGCTATCTGTGATAAAAAGGTTGAGATTGAAAGAGAAAAATTGGTAGAGCAGGCAAAGAATATTGCCAAACCTAGAGAGAAAAGGAGCTGTCTGGCTGAAATCCAGTTGTTCAACTCTATGGTACTTGGAATACAGAATTATTATCAGCTTGCAACTTGCATCAGTTTAGATTGCAGGGATTTCCACAGAAGAATCATGACAGTCTTAACCAACAGGCTTAATACAGAAACAGGATGTATGCTTCTGCGTGAAGGTGGGACAGCTACCGAAGCAGAAAAAGAAAGGTTTGGGAATTCCAAGATGATACGATATGTAGCTGGAATTGACCAAATGATTTATCCGATAGCATACATTAAAAACAAAATACCAATGGCGAAAAGGTCGGCGGTATGTAGCTACACTGCTGATGGAAGAGCAATAATTCACTCCAATCTGCAATTGAACCCATTTGTTCTGAAAGGATTGAGAGAAGACACGTCCAATCGTCATAGCACAGAATACCATGACTGCAAACTTTCATTGTTTTCTGCGCAAAAAGGGAAATGTGCTATCAGCGGGGACGAGTTCACAAATGCGACAGATATAGTTGCATGGTTGAAAACTCCTAAGTATATGGGAGGATTTGAAAGATATAAGAATATGACTCTAATCCATAAGAGATACCTGATTCTATTAGAAAAACTGCCACAGGCAGAATTAAAAGCCTATTTGAAATCACTTAATGTTACCAAAAAGATGCTTGGAAAAATAAACAGCTTGCGAGAGCAGGCTGGTCTGTTAGCAATAATATAAAATCACTTTTATTTGGAGACTGTTTAAATGTCTGAATAAAAACAATCGATGGGGCGCCGGATGCGGTGAAATATCGCATGTCCGGTGCTAGTCGGGGGAAAAGCCGGAGATAACTTCAAAGGCTTACCTATCGAAACAAGCGGAGCGATTGCTGTATTGTGCTTTAATTGGGTATATCTATTACGAAGCGCCGGAAGAAGAACAGAACTTTTCCACGCTTTTGGAGTTTATCAATGCTTCTGAGGCAAGGGAAGATGATGAAGAATTTAAAAATGCAGTTGATGAACTATTTGAGGAACTGGAAAAGGAAAAACCAGAACACTTTGCAGTCAGACAATACAAGAAATATAAACTGGCTGCCGGAAAGACTGCGAAATCTATTCTGATTTCCTGTGGGGCAAGGCTGGCACCGTTTGATATTGCAGAATTGCGGGAACTGACTTCTTATGATGAGCTGGAATTGGATATGCTGGGAGATCAGAGAACTGCAATGTTTGTTATTATTTCTGATACGGACGATACGTTTAATTTCCTTGTAGCAATCATGTATACGCAGCTTTTTAATTTGTTGTGTGACAGAGCAGATGATGTGCATGGAGGACGTTTACCTTACCATGTGAGATTGTTATTAGATGAGTTTGCCAATATCGGGCAAATTCCAAAATTTGATAAGCTGATAGCGACCATACGAAGCAGGGAAATTTCTGCTTCGATTATTTTGCAGTCCCAGAGCCAGTTAAAGACAATTTATAAAGACGCTGCAGAAACCATTTTAGGGAATTGCGATACGATGTTGTTTTTAGGAGGAAAAGAAGGAAGCACTTTAAAGGAAATATCAGAAACATTAGGAAAGGAAACCATAGATCTTTATAATACTTCTGATACCCGTGGACAAAGCCGATCCTATGGATTGAATTATCAGAAAACCGGAAAAGAGTTGATGAGTCGAGACGAATTGGCTGTCATGGACGGAGATAAATGTATTCTTCAGCTTCGTGGGGTGCGTCCTTTTTACAGTAATAAGTTTGATATTACGAAGCATAGCAGATACCGGGAATTATCAGATTATGATAAAAAGAATACTTTTGATGTGGAAGCCTATTTAAAACATCAATTTGAAATCCGAAAAAAAGAGGAGTTTGAATTGTTTGAAGTAGAGGGAAAACAGATGGATACAGAAACTTCGGAGCAGGTATAAGTACATTGCTTTTTTTTATTGGATAAAACTTTGCGACATGATGGCGTAAAGTAGGAAGGAGTGTTTATTGCAAATTTTTTAAAGAGGTGGAGGCTGTTCAAAAAGAGGAAACACAGCCACCACGATATAAGGGCAGAATCATAAGGGAATATGCCCGCAGCACAATCAAAATTTGAGAAAGGATAAAATGGATAAAAGGGAAAGGGCGGACTGTTGATGAAAATTCAGCAGTTTTTTATTTGTGCAAAAACAACTTTTATCTGTTTCAAGTGAATTATGGATTTTTTTAGCTCAGCGGTAGATATTTTACAGACGCTTGTGGTGGCAATCGGAGCTGGTCTGGCGGTATGGGGTGTAATCAACCTTTTAGAGGGATATGGAAATGATAATCCGGGTGCAAAATCACAGGGCATTAAACAGCTTATGGCTGGCGGAGGCGTCGTTTTGATTGGTACACAGCTTATTCCTCTTTTGAGTGGATTATTTTAAATAAACGAAAGGAGAACCGCCCATGTTCGATGGCATTTTTGAAGCAATCGAGGAGTGGATGAGGGGACTTCTGACGGGAATGGTGGAATCCAATCTGACCACAATGTTTACAGACGTTAATGAGAAAACAGGAGAGATTGCGGCTCAGGTTGGACAGACACCACAAGGCTGGAATGGAAGTATTTTTAGCCTGATACAGAATTTGTCCGATTCTGTCATTGTGCCGATTGCAGGCATGATTATCACATTTGTACTTTGTTATGAACTGATTTCCATGTTTACAGAAAAGAATAACATGAACGAGGTTGATACATGGATGTTCTTTAAATATTTTTTCAAAATGTGGGTAGCTGTGTATCTGGTCAGCCATACGTTTGACATTACGATGGCGGTTTTTGACGTAGGGCAACACATCGTCAATGCTGCAGGAGGTGTCATTGAGTCGGATACGGCAATCAATGTAGACACGATGCTGGAGCAAATGAAAACAGCAATGGAGTCTATGGAGATTGGGGAACTTGTGATATTAGCATTGGAAACCATGCTAGTCAGTTTATGTATGAAAATCATGTCTGTACTAATTACGGTAATTCTATATGGAAGAATGATAGAAATTTATCTTTATACCTCGGTTGCACCAATTCCGTTTTCCACGATGTCAAATCGGGAATGGGGACAGATTGGAAACAATTATTTCCGTGGGCTGTTTGCCCTTGGATTTCAGGGATTTTTTATGATGGTGTGTGTCGGTATTTATGCAGTGCTGATTGCGACCATTGAAATTTCAGATAACATGCACTCTGCATTGTTCGGAGTGGCAGCATATACTGTAATTTTGTGTTTTAGTCTGATGAAAACAGCAAATTTAAGCAAATCAATTTTTAACGCACATTAAAGGGGGATGAGAATGGGAAAATATCAAGTGATTTATGCAGATCCCCCGTGGGCATATCGGGTTTGGAGTAAAAAAGGGAACGGGCGATCAGCGGAAAGCCATTACCCAACCATGAGCATAGAAGAAATAGCAGATTTGCCAGTAAAAAAATTGGCAGATGAAAATTGTGCATTGTTTCTATGGGTTACATTTCCGCTTCTAAGAGAAATATGGAAGGTAATTGATGCGTGGGGATTTACCTATAAAAGTGTAGCATTTGTGTGGATCAAACAGAATAAAAGAGCAGATTCTTTGTTTTGGGGCATGGGGTACTGGACAAGAGCCAATGCAGAGATTTGTATTCTTGCAACAAAAGGAAGTCCAAAACGTTATTCCAAACGTGTGCATCAGGTTATTGTAAGCCATATTGAGGAACATAGTAAGAAACCGGAAGAGGCAAGAAGACGGATTGAGCAGTTAATGGGAGATGTACCCCGTATTGAACTGTTTGCACGTAGAGAAACACCGGGGTGGGACGTGTGGGGAAATGAAGTTTCCTGCTCTTTGGGAACAGAAATATTACAGGAAAATAAAAGAAAGGAAACATCAGAGAAGAAGATGGGAGAGTTGTTGAACCTGTGACAGCCATTTTCACTCTGGTCGGAAAAAAAGATGGCATTTGTATCCGTACCAAAGGATTTGACAAAGGTAAAAAATAAAGTGGTCTTGAATTTGACAAAAAGGCAGCTTCTTTGCCTCTCGATTGCGGCGGCAATGGGATTACCGTTTTATTTTTTAACAAAAGACTGGATTGGGACGAGTAATGCGGCAGCCGGTATGGTCATTCTTATGGTTCCAGCTTTTTTATTTGCGATGTATGAGAAAGATGGAATGCCACTGGAAAAGATTTTGTTCCATATTATTCAAGTGAAACTGCAACGTCCGGCAGTCCGAAAATACGAAATAGAAAATTTTTATGAGAAGGAGGAAAATTTGCAGACGGAGAGAAAGAAAAAAGGAGGGAAGCCTGATGGTAGACAGAATGGATAAGAGAAAACCTATAAAACTTACAAGAAGTGAGAAAAAAGCCATGAGGCGTACAGAAAAACTGGCAGTAAAATTAGAAAAAGAACAGGAAAGAGCAGATAAAATCCGCAGGAAAAAGGATGCAAAAAGAGCTGCCCGTGAGGAAAAGAGGAGAAAAAAAGGAAGCAGAAAAAGTGGATCGCAGAGAAAGGATAAGAAACCTACACCGAATAAGAGAACAGAAAAGAAGCATTCCTATTCAGAACAGAAATCTTCTACCGGAAATGTGAGATGTACCAATGTGAAAAGAAAACAGGAACGGAACATATCAGCACAGAACTCCATTCCATACAGAGAGATGGCAAAAGACGGAATTTGCAGGGTTCAGGAAAAGTATTATTCCAAAACAATCCGTTTTTATGATATTAACTACCAGCTTGCCCAGAATGAAGATAAGAATGCTATTTTTGAAAACTGGTGTGATTTCTTAAATTATTTTGACAGCACCATACATTTTCAGATTTCCTTTATCAATCATCACAGTAATATGAAAGAATTTGAATCCGTAATACAAATTCAGCCGCAGAATGATGCTTTTGATGATGTGCGTATGGAATATGCACAAATGTTAAGGGATCAGCTTGCAAAAGGGAACAATGGTCTGGTACGGACAAAGTATATTACTTTCGGAATTGAAGCAGAGAATATCCGGGAGGCAAAACCAAAACTGGAGCGTATAGAAGCCGATATTTTAAATAATTTTAAGGTTCTTGGTGTGTCTGCATATCCATTGAATGGAGAAGAGAGGCTGCAAATCCTCTATGAAACTTTTAATCCGGAAGAAAAGGTGCCATTTCAGTTTTCTTATGACAGGATATTACGTTCTGGCATGGGAACAAAGGATTTTGTAGCGCCTACCAGTTTTGTTTTTAAAGAAGGGAAAACCTTTCAGATGGGAAATACCATAGGTGCAGCGTCTTATCTTCAGATTTTAGCACCAGAGTTGACAGATAAAATGCTGGCAGAATTTTTGGATATGAACAGAAACCTGATTGTGAATCTTCATATCCAGTCCATAGATCAGATGAAAGCCATTAAATTGGTAAAAAATAAGGTGACAGATATTAACCGTATGAAAATTGAGGAACAGAAGAAGGCAGTACGTGCAGGTTATGACATGGACATCATACCTTCTGACTTAAATACATACGGAGGAGAAGCAAAGCGGCTGTTGGAAGATTTACAGTCCAGAAATGAGCGAATGTTTTTGGTAACAGTTCTTTTTCTGAATACAGCAAAAACAAAGCAGGAATTGGATAATGCAGTATTCCAGACTGCCGGGATTGCACAGAAATATAATTGTTCTTTACGACGTCTGGATTATATGCAGGAGCAGGGATTGATGAGCAGTATTCCGTTGGGAATGAATATGATTCCGATTAAACGGGCATTGACCACCACATCTACTGCTATTTTTGTGCCTTTTACCACGCAGGAGTTATTTATGGGAGGAGAATCCCTATATTATGGCTTAAATGCGTTATCCAATAACATGATTATGGTAGACAGGAAGAAGTTAAAAAATCCAAATGGTCTGATTCTTGGTACACCGGGGTGTTTTACTGGGGAAACAAAACTGCTTTTACCAGATGGAAGGAAAGTCAGCTTTTTAGAATTGCTGGCGAAGAAAGAAGAAGTTCTTGTCAATAGTTTTGACTTCCAGAAGCAGGAGCTTGTAAAAGCCAGAGGATATGACGTGCGCTGCACGAAAGAAGTTACGGAATTGGTAGAGGTAGAACTGGAAAATGGAGAAACAGTACGCTGTACTCCGGATCACTGGTTTCTTACGCAGTCGGCAGGATATGTGGAAGCCTGTAACTTGAAAGTAGGGGCAAAGTTTATACCGGAACATGAAGTGAAGGCAGTCCGTTTCCTGAGTTTAGAAGAAGCAGTTCCTGTTTATGATATTTCTGTAGAAGGCTATCAGAATTTTCTTTTATCCTGTGGCGTAATAGTACATAATTCAGGAAAATCTTTTGCGGCAAAGAGAGAGATTGCCAATGTGTTTTTTGCAACACAGGACGATATTATTATCGGAGATCCGGAAGGAGAATATTATCCGCTGGTACATGCACTGGGGGGACAGGTAATTCATATTTCCCCGACAAGCCACGATTATATCAATCCGATGGACATCAATCTGGATTATTCAGATGATGACAATCCTCTTGGGTTTAAGAGTGATTTTATCTTATCTCTTTGTGAGCTGATCATGGGTTCCAGGAATGGAATTGAAGCAGAGGAAAAATCAGTGATAGACCGTTGTCTGCCACTGGTATACCAGAAGTATTTTGAAAATCCAATACCGGAAAATATGCCGGTACTTGGAGATTTATATGACTGCTTGAGAAAACAGGAAGAAGTACAGGCACAGAGGATTGCCACAGCGCTTGAAATTTATGTTAATGGCTCCCTGAATGTATTCAATCATCATACCAACGTAGAACTGAATAATCGCATCGTTTGTTTCGATATTAAGGATTTGGGAAAGCAGTTAAAGAAGTTAGGAATGCTGATTGTGCAGGATGTGCGCTTTGTTTCTTGTTAATCTCCATAGAAATATGGAACAAAGCAAGACAGATTTCTAATGAAATCTGAACTCTATATTCGATTTGACAGGGGAAGTTCCTGTCTGACCCGGTGTGACGGGTTACAAAAATTCTAATCTCCGACGTGCATTTCATTGTGACAGGTGAATTGTACGAAGCTCGGTGAAAAGCGGGGAAGAAGCTTGAGACAGCTTGGATAACCGCAAGAAGCTATAAATTAGTCATGTCCAGTATATTTTGTTGCAATCGACAAAAGTCCTGAGTGTAAGGCTCGTAAACGATGGGATGATAACACAGCCATCCTCCCCATGTGGGGTGCTGTCGCCGTTGAAATATGTCTTGGTGGAAAACGGCAGAAAACCGGAATGGTCGAATGTCACTGGCAATCAATCACACAAGCCAGTGATGGCAGCCGGGTCAGAGGGACGGGCTAAAACTAAATGTAAAGCTAGAATATAGGGAACAAAGGAACCGTGGACGGCGCTCCGGTACATGCCGGTGCAAGTAAGGTGTCACCCTTGCCGCACAGGTAGGAAATGACCTGTTAATCCACGGGGCATCAGCCCGTAGTAGTGATGAAGCTCCTGTAATGGGAGTGGAGCGAAGGGGCATAGTCAATATGGATTCGTATGTGAACAGAAAGTCGAGGAAGCCGTAGGCAAACCTGACTAAAACCAGAAACACAACCTCGGAAGGAGGTGGTGCGTATGGCACAACAATTCGACTGCCCAAAAACTGAAACTGAATTACGCACTTTGTTAGACGAATTGTATCAACAAAGCAGGAAAGCCAGACAGGAAGGAAAATACCCTGCCTTCAAAGGCTTACTGGAAATTATGTCAGCAGAAACAACGATTGTGACTGCAATTCACAATATCAAGAGCAATCATGGGAGTGATACTCCCGGTGTCGATAACAAGACTATGCGGCGGGAATATCTGCAAAAACCCTACCGATGGGTTATTAACGACATCCAGAGAGCTTTTGAAAAGTTTGAAGCACAGAAAATACGCAGGAAATATATTGACAAACCGGGGAAAAAGGAAAAGCGTCCGTTAGGTATTCCTACAATACGGGACCGCATTGTACAGGAATGTATGCGTATCGTGTTGGAACCCATTGTAGAAGCGCTATTCTTTGAACATTCTTATGGTTTCCGCCCAATGAGGGATACGGCAATGGCGCTGGAAAGACTGAATTTCATCACTTTCCACACAGGTTATTACTGGTTTGTGGAAGGAGACATCAGTAAATGTTTCGACTATATCGACCACGCTATACTTCTTCGCAGACTATATCATTTGGGAATTAAAGACCGGCGTGTGCTTCAAATCATCAAACAAATGCTGAAAGCAGGCGTTCTTGATGAATGTGAAGTAAATGAAGAAGGCACTATGCAGGGCGGGATTATCAGCCCTCTGCTTGCAAATGTCTATCTCGACATTATGGATGAATGGGTAACAAAACAGTGGGAACTGAAAAACACCACCCACAAATACAATCAGGATTCCGCAAAAAGAAGGGCATTGAAAAAGACCAGACTGGTGCCGGGATTCCTAGTGAGGTATGCCGACGATTTTGTAATTATTACAGATAGCCGGGAACATGCTGAATTTTGGAAATCATCGTTAAAGGAATTTCTGGAAACAGAGATGAAGCTGACATTATCCAAAGAGAAAACACTGATTACGGATGTAAGAAAGAAACACGCCACATTTCTCGGATACGAGTTTAAGGTAGTAAAGGGGAAAGGCGAACATGGTTATGTTACCAGAACACAGCCGGACAGAGAAAGACTGAAACGCAAAGTTGATGTGATAGCGGATAATATTAAGAAAATCCCACGGGATACAAGCCGTGAAAAGCTGATTGATGAAATCAATCGGATTAACAGCCAGATACGAGGGGTCATCCAGTATTATCAATGCTGCACATGGGTTAGCGTGAGCATGGACAAATATGGCAGAAAGATACAACTTGCAGCGAGCCGCCGGCTCAAACAGTATAAAGGGAAATGGATTCGAGCCCAAGATACGCAGAACCTTCCCCGAATACACCAGAATTACAGGCAAAAGATACCTTCTGTCAAATACCGTGACATCTATGTTGGAGTTACATCGCTCACGTTCTGTAACTGGCAGGAAACGAGAGGGAAAAATCCAAAAGAAACGCCCTATACTGCCGAAGGACGGGAAATCAATTTCAGGCGCACTAAGAAGAAGCGCATACAAGCCAGATTGGATGATGTGTATTCAGAAAATGCGTCAATCGCTGTCTTAAAGGGTAAATGGGGCTATCTGAACAATTTTGAGTTTGTCATGAATAAGGCATACGCCCTGAACCGTGACCGGCTCAAATGCAGGGTTTGCGGAAAATGGTTGATAGACCATGCTCCATACACCCATAGAATTAACCCATATCTTCCGCTGGATAAAGTAAACCGTGTCAACAACCTTATATCAGTACACAAGAAATGCTCTATGGCGATTAACACGCCGGGCATGGACATCAGTGATTATGAAAAACAAGTGCAAAAGAAGATTTTAAGTTATAGGGAAAAACTGGTAGTTTCACATACACGCAACAACTAATCCGTATTGATGGAGCGCCGTGTGCGACGAAAGCCGCACGCACGGTGCGACGTGGGGGAAAATCCGTCCTGACTACCATATCGGGAGATATGGCAAAAGCGGCGGATTACCTATCACAATCAGGTGTGGAACCGTGTCACCGTAAACCGTGTAGCCCATAAGTCTACCCGATATTATATAGACGAGTTCCATTTGCTTTTGAAAGAAGAACAGACTGCAGCTTATTCCGTAGAAATCTGGAAGCGATTCCGTAAATGGGGAGGTAAACAAAACATAATACTTAAAATATTGCAAAGGAGTATTGTGTATGCCGTCTTAATTGAAGCCGAAGGAAACAATTAAGAGTATAAGTGGAGAAGAAAACGGGAAGGGGGTTGCAACCCTAATCCGAGTGGAAGTTTCAGAATAATATTTGAAACACACGCAACGCATAGAGTCTGAACCCCATTCTGTGATGTTTGGGAATATAATGGCTCCACGAGGCTCCGCTGTCGTTTCGGCTTGTGTAAAAACACAGGACAAAAAGATATGCTATGCCGGGAATGAAAGGACATTCCGATGAAAATGAGTGAAAACTCCGGAGGGACAGATAAAAAACTGTCCGTTAATCACAAACAGATACCAACAGGAATTACGCAGAACATTAAAGACCTTCTTGCCAGCCGTGAAATTGAAAATATTTTTGAAAACTCTGATTTTATTTATATGCTGAATCAGGCGGCGGGAGATAGACAGATTTTAGCAAAGCAACTGAATATTTCTCCGCATCAGCTTTCCTATGTGACAAATAGCGGGGAAGGAGAAGGATTGATTTTTTATGGAAATGTCATCATTCCTTTTAAAGACCGTTTTAATCATAATCTGCGCTTGTATTCGCTTATGACAACCAGACCTTCGGATTTGGAAAAACACGCAGGAAAAGGTGATTAGGATATGGCAGAGAAAAAGGAAGTGATATACGATGCAGGAACATAAATATCAGGCAAGAGAAAAGCCAGTCCGAGAGATAGAACGTGAGGAAAAAACAAAGATCAGACAGGAAGGAAAGGGGCTGGCACGAGATAGACCGATTGAAAAGGTACTATTGGAAAAAAATATGGCGGATAAAGAAACCGTGCCTGCAGAGAAAGAAAAGCAGGAAGTTTCAGCCGGACAAAGAAAAAAGAAGCAAAACACGTTGAGAAGATTTGCAAGCCATAGAGAAGAAGGCATAGATGGAAAGTTTACTAGAGAACCTGTCACTATTTCAGAGCCGGAGGAGAAATTGGAAGGAGAGAATGGAAAGGAAGAAATATCAGAACATTCTCTCCGTATGGGAAATCTTCGGGTAAAAGCAAAGAACCAATCTTTCGAGAGCGAGAGTTCACAACGGGACAGCCGTAAGAAAAAGCTGGTGCAGGAACATGCCCGTAAGAGAAAAACAGAGGGAGAAAATGCGGTCAATCCAGAAGAGGAAAAGGGAAGGAAACCGCAGGATAACTCTTTAGAAAATATGCGGGAGAAGAAACAAAAGCAGAAGCGATTGCAAGAAGAAATAGCACGTTCCCCAAAGAAACTTTCTTTTTCTGATGAGGGAAATGGCATGATCCGTGGTGCGGGAATGGGAATTGCAAAAAAAGGAATTTCTGTAACAGCCAGTACCGTTGAAAACTCTCTGCAAACACAGGAAACAGATGAAAATGCAGCGACAGAAGGGGCAACGCAATCCGGAATATTAAGTGAAAAAGCCTTACGTTATGCTATAAAAAAATCAAGACGACAGGCACAATATCATAAAGGACGATACAAAGAGGAAGAATCCGTAAAGAATTCTTTGCATTTTGATTCTGTGCAGGGAACTGCAGACGATATAAAAACAGAGAGAGCAGGGAAACAGGCACAGGAGAGAAAACATCTTTTAAACCGTTTCTGGCAAAAACAGCGTTATAAAAAAGCAAGGCAGGCAGCACAGCAGGGAGAAAAGACAACTGCGGAGGCAGCAAAGACAGCGCAGACTTTTTTAGAAAAAGCGAAGAGCATTGTAACTTCCTTTTTTAAGACACATAAGGGATTTTTTGGAATTGTGATTGCGATTCTTCTATTTGTCCTGATGATAGGTGTGGGAATGTCCAGTTGCAGTGCGGTATTTCAAGGGACTGTTTCGACAGTTGTGGGGACAACTTATGCCAGTGATGATGAAGATATTTATGCCGTAGAAGCTGCCTATTCTAAATTAGAGGCAGAGTTGAATCAACAGATTAACAGTATGGAAGCCCGACATGAGGGCTACGAGGAATACCGCTATCAGGTGGACGAGATTTCACACAATCCGTATCACCTGATTTCTTATTTTACAGCCTTATATGGGGACTTTACTTATGAACAGGTGGCAGGAGAAATAGAAGAAATCTTTCAACAGCAATACCATTTAACGACAGAAGCAACCAAAGAGGTTGTAACAGAAACAAAGAAAGTAAAAGTAGGAGAATCTCTTGGAAAGGTTGTAACCAGTGGATATTGTAACTGTTCTATTTGCTGTGGAAGCTGGTCAGGCGGTCCGACAGCAAGCGGTGTCTATCCAAAAGCAAATCATACCATTGCGGTAGATGCCAACAATCCGTTTGTACCCATTGGAACAAAGGTTGTCATGAATGGTGTGGAGTATACGGTGGAAGATACGGGAGCATTTGCCCGTTACGGAGTTCAGTTTGATGTTTATTATGACAATCATGCGGCGGCTTCTGCACATGGACATCAGACTTGGGAGGCTTTTATTGCGGACAGTAATGGGAAAAATGAGATTGAAGTCACAACAACAGAGGAAGTAAACCGTATGGACATTACCCTGACCAATAAAGGCTTGGATGCTGTTCTTCGCAGCCGCATGGACGAAAATGAAGAAAAACGCTATGACATTTATAATACCACTTATGGAAATCGGGACTATCTCTTTGATAAAAATACCATTCCAATGGGTGGAGGAAATGGCGGTTTTGGGTATGAAATTCCACCGGAGGCTTTGACGGATGAACGCTTTGCCAATATGATCCGGGAAGCAGAAAAATATTTGGGTTATCCCTATGTATGGGGCGGTGCATCTCCAAGCACCAGTTTTGATTGTTCCGGATTTGTATCATGGGTAATCAATAATTGTGGCAATGGCTGGAATGTGGGACGACAGACTGCTGACGGGTTACGTTCCTGTTGTGCTTATGTTCCGCCGGAACAGGCAAAGCCGGGAGATTTAATTTTCTTTCAAGGCACGTATGATACGCCGGGAGCAAGCCATGTGGGGATTTATGTAGGCAATCAAGTGATGATCCACTGTGGTGATCCCATTCAGTATGCAAATATCAGTACCCCATACTGGCAGCAACATTTTATGGCATTTGGCAGACTTCCTTAAAAAGAGATGGAGGCAGGATATTGAATAAGAAGTTACAAAAAGTGTTAGATGAAATTGAAAAAACAGAAACAAAGATTACACAATGGCAGGAACATTTGAAAATGCTGCTGATCCAGAAGAAACAGTTGGAAGATACAGAAATTTTAAAGAGTATCCGTTCCATGAACCTTGAGAGTCGGGAGCTTTTGCAGGTTTTGGAAAAACTGCAGAAAGGAGAGTTTCAGTTTACCGGGAATAATTACGAAAATCCACGTAAAAGTGATTTTTCAGAAAAAGAGGAAACAAAGGAGGAAATAAATCGTGAAAGTAAAGTTTAAAAAATGGCTGGCAGCTTGTATCGTAAGTATGGGAATTGTTTGTAGTACCGGTGCGACAGCATTTGCATATACAGGGGAAGGAACACCGCCAGGGCAGGGAACGGAAACGCCTACTCCGATACCAGAGCAGACACCAGCGCCACAGGAGGGGCAGACGGAAGAAGGAACACCGTTTTCTGTTCCGGGGAATGGGCAGATTCTGGACGATAAGAATAATGACAGCACAAAGCAGTTTTTGACAGTTCAGACAAAGAACGGGAATACTTTTTTTCTTGTTTTAGACCGATCCAGTTCTACCGAAAATGTATATATGCTTTCTATGGTAGATGAAAATGATCTGGCAGAATTTGTTCCAGAAAAGAAGCCGCAAACAGAAACCCCGTCGGTGGTCATTCCGGAAACAGAGAAAAAACCGGAGGCAGAAAAGCCGGAGAAAAAAGCAGATAAGGCAGAAAATCAGACGGGTGTACTGCTTGCAATAGGTTTACTTGCGGCAGGCGGCGCTGGAGCCTATTACTATTTTAAGGTGGCAAAACCGAAAAAGGCAGAAACAGATGCCGAAGATGAAGATTTAGAATTTTATAACGGTCCGTATATCAATGAAGATGAAGATACAGAGGACGCAGAAGAAACAGAAGAATAGAACAAAACAGGGACAGCTTATGAAAAGGCTGTCCTTTTTGAAAAGGAGAGGAACAATATGTTTTTAGTATTAGGAGAAAAGCCCAGTGTTGCACAGGCATTGGCAGAAGTATTAGGGGCAAAGAAAAGAGCGGACGGTTATCTGGAAGGAGAGGACTGTATCGTAAGCTGGTGTCTGGGACATTTGGCAGAGTATGCAGCTCCGGAAGTATATGATGAAAGGTATAAGAAATGGGAGTTTGCAGACCTTCCAATTCTTCCAAAGGCATGGGAGTTACGGATTGCCAAAGATAAAAAAGAGCAGTTTGATGTATTAAAAGAATTATTAAACCGAAAAGATTTGGAATATGTCGTAAATGCCTGTGATGCAGGTCGAGAAGGGGAACTGATCTTTAAAAGAGTGTATGATTTATCGAAAAGTAGCCTTCCGGTGAAAAGATTATGGATCAGTTCTATGGAAGAACAGGCAATTTGTGATGGATTTTCCAATTTGAAAAATGGAAAAGAGTATGAAAGACTGTGCGAAGCTGCTGTTTGCAGAGCAAAAGCGGACTGGCTTGTTGGTATGAATGCCACCAGAGCATTTACAACTACTTATTATAAGAGAATGGTCGTAGGAAGAGTACAGACGCCCACTCTTGCTATGTTAGTGGAACGTCAGAAGAAAGTGGAAAATTTTGAGAAAGAAGCCTATTATCAGGTGGAACTTCCGGTGCTTGATTTTTTTGTTACATCAGAAAAAATGAAAAAAGAAGAAGAGGCAGATACACTGGTAAAAATGTGCGAAGGAAACCCCATTCATATTTTAAAGGTGGAACGCAAACAGAAAAAGACAAATCCACCAAAGCTATATGATCTTACTACGCTGCAAAGAGAAGCAAACCGATTTTTTGGATATACGGCACAGGAAACATTGACAGAGCTGCAGAAACTGTATGAAGAAAAATGGGTAACGTATCCCAGAACAGACAGCCAATATATTACAGAAGATATGGAACAGTCTGTACTGGAACTTTTGGATATTCTTTCAGATATGCTTCCTTTTTGTAGCAGGGAGCTGGTAGGGAGGAATGTAGGGGCAATCATCAATAACCAGAAGGTTTCCGATCATCATGCGCTCCTTCCAACAAAAGAAGCATGGAAACAGGATATAGGGGCTTTATCGAAAAAACAGAAGGATATTTTCTATCTGATTGGACAGAGATTAGCACAGGCAGTTTCAGAAGCGGCAATTTTTGAAGAAACAGAAGTATCAGCAGAATGTGCAGATCACCTTTTTGCAACAAAAGGGAAGAGGGTGGTGGAACCGGGCTTTCAAAAAATTTTGAAAGCGTTTCAGGAAAATGTGAGAAAAACAGAAGAAATGGGAGAAAAAGAAGAAAAGGTTTCTATTCCGGAAAATATTTCAGATGGAATGGAAATAGCAGGAAGGACACCGGAAAAGAGAAAGCGTTTTACAGCACCGCCAAAACCGTATTCTGAAGATACTCTGCTTTCTGCAATGGAAACAGCCGGAAATCATTCTTTTGATGTGGAAACCGAGAAGAAAGGATTAGGAACTCCTGCAACAAGAGCGGGCATTATTGAGAAATTAGTGTCTTCAGGATATGCCGTAAGAAAGGGGAAACAGCTTCTTCCTACGAAAGAAGGAATTGCATTGATTTCTGTATTGCCAGAAGAATTAAAATCAGCGGTTTTAACAGCAGAATGGGAGAATGAATTACTTCGTATGGAGAGAGGGGAAGTTACCAGTGAAACATTTATGGAGGACATTACGGAATTTGTCCAGAAATTGATTGCAGGTTGCAGGGAAATTCCAAAAGAGGAACGATACCGTTTTTACGAAAAAGAAAGTATCGGGAAATGTCCGGTATGTGGAAGTCCTGTGTATGAAGGGAAAAAGAATTTTTATTGTTCTTCCCATGATTGCAATTTTGCCCTCTGGAAAGAGAGCCGTTATCTCGTTGGAATGAAAAAGACGTTGGATCAGAAAATGGCAAAGGAACTTTTAGAGTATGGGAAAGCCCGTGTGACTGATTTTTATTCCCAGAGGACGGGAAAGAAATTTACAGCAGACTTATTGCTGGAACTGCAAGGGGACAGGGCAAGCTTTAAAATGGAATTTCCAAAAAGAAAATAGAAAGAAGAGGAGGGATTGTTCATGGGAAAACTCTATGAGATTTTGGGGCTTGCCCAATATGAAGCGGAAAAAATCAGCAGTTCTCCAAGAGATTGGCTGCATTATCTGGATACTGCATCACAACTGTACCGTTACTCTTTTTCTGATACACTTTTAATTCATGCACAGCGTCCGGGGGCAACTGCCTGTGCAGAGCTGGAAATTTGGAATCACAAAATGAAACGGTGGGTAAACCGGGGAGCAAAAGGGATTGCTTTAATTGATGACAGATACCCGAAAAAAAGACTACGGTATGTATTTGATGTTTCTGATACACATAAAGTGCAGGGTGGAAAAACACCGTATTTATGGCAGTTGAAGGAACATCAAAAGGAGCCGCTTTTGGATCATTTGTCTGAGGTATATGGTCTGGCAGGAGAAGATACCGTTGCCCTTACGTCGGCACTTTGGAAAATTGCACGAGATATGACAGAGGAAAATCTGGAAGAAGCAATGGAAGGTCTGGAATATGAAGTAGAAGGCACTTTTTTAGAAGATTTGGACGAACAGACCATACAGACAGAGTTCCGGGAGTTGCTGCAAAACAGTATCTTTTATTCTTTGTCACGCCGCTGTGGTCTTGATCCTATGGACGTTTTGGAAGAAGGAGATTTTACTGCAATTACAGATTTTCGTTCGATGTCAGTCCTTCCATTTTTAGGAAATGCGAGCAATCAGATTGTAGAACCGATTCTTCGGGATATTGGGCGGACAGTATGGAGAATGGACTGGGAAGAACAAAAGGAAAAATCTCAAAAAAGGGTTGAAAATTCTTCTCGGACACATTATAATGAGTTTAACACGTTAATGCAAGAAAGTGAAGAAAATGGAGGAAATGAGAATGGAACTGACATACTACCGCAAAGGGGATTACCTGTTTCCGAACCTGACAATAGAAAGCGAACCAGTGAACATCGGGAAGTACGGAATGCTTCGGAAGACATTCCTGAAGGAAAACCGGAAGAACTGGTATCAGAGCATGCTTCTGACAGGAAAATTGGAGAAACATCTGATGGAAATCGAGAAAGCAGCACAGGAGAGAATGGAAGTTCTGATGAATGGACTTCTTATTCAATATCCGGCTCCGGACAAGGAGGCAGATCAGATGAAGTGGGTGGCACACATGAACAATCTCCAGCAGATGGCAGAGGAGAGCGTTTTGACGGAATTGGTATACAATTAAGCGAGGAACAAACAGAACAGGATTTCGATGGAGCAGAGGAAGAAATTGCCTCTGCTCTTTCTTTGCCCCAATTACCTCCCGTAGAAAAACAGATTCGAGAAATTGAAGAAAGGCAGGCTGCTTTTTATGCAAAAGAAGTGACAATTCCGGCAGAAATCGTAGATGAAGTATTGCGCTATGGAGGAAACCGGACTGGAAGCCATTTACGGATTATCTATAATTTTATGATCGAGCAGCCAGAAGAAGCGTATACAGAATTTGTCCAAAAAGAATATGGAAAAGGCGGTATTGGGTTACAGATTTCAGGCAGGGAGTATGCGGTCTGGTATGATGAATTAGGTATGCAGATTGCAGTGGGACATACGGTACATGATACCGTATTAGATAAAGTATTCTTATCTTGGGAGGAAGTCAGTGGAAGAATACACCAGTTGCTCAGACAGGGAGAGTATGCACCACAGGTTGTCTTAGATGCTGCGAGAGAAAATGCGCTGAAAGAACATGCAGACGCTTTAATCTATATGGAACGGGATATGGCAGAGGGCGTTGCAGAACTGGTATTTGAAGATACAGAAGTATTCCACAATACCTTTCCGACGGTTACAGAAAAGGTCTGTGCATTACTGGAGCAGCCGGGGTATTTGGCAGATTTGAATGAGCGATTGGAAGCACTGGCAGAGTATTACCAAGAGGATAAAGAAATCATGCGCTTTCATTTTTACCGTCCGGACAAAGTGTTAGAACAGTTTCAGAAATTTGCAAAAGAGGCAGTTCCTTATCAGGCAAGAGAAGGGTTTGCTTGGGAGGAACATCCCATTTTTATCACACAAGATGAGATTGATGCGTTTTTAGCTGGTGGCGGCTCTTATTGTGATGGAAGGCTTAGTACCTATGCTTTTTTTATTCAGGACAAAAGTGAAAGAGAGAAAGCGGATTTTGTAAAGGAAAGTTATGGAATTGGTGGAAGAAGTCATGCCCTTTCCGGTGCAGATTACTCTCATGCGGATTACGATGGCAAAGGATTAAAGCTGGAAAGAGGCTCTTATAGTCACCCGGAGTCTACGGTATTTTTGAAATGGACACAGGTGGCAAAGCGTATTGAGTTTTTGATTGATCAGGATTTTTATTTAAAGGCGGAAGATTATACAAGAATGCCCTCTTATGAGAGAGAACAACTGGCAAAGCGTATTGTTTCCTTTTATTATCGGTTGCCAGAGGAAATTGAACGCCCGTTTCCAGATAGTTTTTTGGGGGAAGAAGCAAGACGGGAGTTACCGCTTCTGTTGGAGCAGGAAGAAACAGCGGAAGAACTGGTCAAAAAAATGGATGAAGCCATTGCAGCCTTGCCGTTAGAATTTGAGAACTATGAAAAGCGTGTGGAAACCCTTGTAATTCTTCATCAGTATATAGAAGGGACGTATACGCTGTTTCCAGAGCGGCAAAAAGAAATATCTGTTGCGTATGGAGAGCAACAATTGTCACTGTTTGATTTTATGCAGGCAGAACCAATTGATACAGAAAAATCGAAAGAACCAATCCTATCGCAGTCTAATACGGAGGTTGGAGATACGATAGATGTGATAGGTGCAGATGGAGAAATCATAACGGCTGTTCCACAAAAACGAAATCAGACAGAGGAAGATGTTGCCCCACAGCAGAAAAAAAGTGCAGAACAACAGAATAACTTTCAGATTACAGACGATGCGTTGGGAGTTGGAAGTCCAAAAAAAAAGTTTCGTGGAAATATAGAGGCAATTTCTTTATTAAAAAAGCTGGAAGCAGAAAATCGTTTGGCAACACCGGAAGAGCAGAAAATTTTATCCAGATATGTTGGCTGGGGTGGTCTTTCAGCGGCATTTGATGACCGAAAAGAAGAGTGGAGTCAGGAATATCAGGAACTAAAAGGTTTGTTGAGTGAAAATGAATATAAAGAGGCACGTTCTTCTACGTTAAATGCTTTTTATACACCGCCTACGGTGATCAAAGCCATGTATCAGATTTTAGAAAATATGGGCTTATCTACGGGAAATGTACTGGAGCCTTCCTGTGGTGTGGGAAACTTTATGGGGCTTGTGCCGGAGAGTATGCAGAATATCCAGATGTATGGTGTAGAATTAGATCCGATTTCTGGAAAGATTGCAGGTCAGCTCTATCAAAAGAACCGGATAGAGGTAAAAGGATTTGAAAAAACAGAATATCCGGAAAGTTTTTTTGATTGCGTGATTGGCAATGTGCCATTTGGAAATTATCAGGTATCAGACCGAAAATATGATAAGTATTCTTTGATGATTCATGACTATTTTATTGTGAAGTCCTTAGATTTGATACGTCCCGGAGGTGTAGTAGCGGTGATTACTTCCAGCAGGACGATGGATAAAGAGAGTGAAAAAGTGCGATTGCAGTTTGCAGAGAAAGCAGACTTATTAGGTGCAATCCGTTTGCCGGAAAATGCGTTTCGCAAAAATGCCGGAACAGATGTAGTATCCGATATTTTATTTTTCCAAAAACGGGATCGGGCAGTGCTGCAGAAGCCTTCTTGGGTGGAAGTGGGAGAAACCGAAGATGGATATAAAATCAATTCTTATTTTGTAGAACATCCGGAAATGGTGCTGGGGGACTTTGCGCTTGAGAGCAATCAGTATGGAAGAATGGAAGTTACAGTAAAGCCGAGAAAAGAAACTTCTTTGGAAGAACAGTTAAAAGAGGTTATTCCTTTCATTCAAGGGCAGATTACAGTCAGAGAGTTTGACGAATTGGACTTAAATGAAACAGAAGACTCCATTCTGGCTGATCCGTCTGTGAAGAATTTCAGTTTTGCAAAGGTTGGAGAACAGGTGTATTATCGGGAAAATTCCAGAATGAACCGTATGGATTTACCTGCTGTGACAACAGAACGTGTCTTAGGTATGATAGAGATTCGGGATATTACCAGAAAGTTGATTGACAGCCAGATGGAAGATGCCGGTGAGGAGGAAATCAAGAGTCTTCAAAAGGAATTAAACCAAACCTATGATACTTTTACAGAGAAATATGGACTGCTCAACAGCACTGCAAACCGTCGGGCATTTTCACAGGACAGCAGCTACTGTCTGCTTGCTTCTCTGGAATTTTTAGACGAAGAGGGGAGGTTAAAAAGAAAAGCAGATATTTTTCATAAGCGTACAATCCGAAAAGCAGAACCGATAGAGCGTGTGGACACTGCAAGTGAAGCACTTGCTCTGTCTTTGGCAGAACGTGCAAAAATAGATTTGTCCTTTATGACAGAACTGACAGGAAAGCCGGAGGCAGAGATTATTGAAGAATTAACCGGAGTTATTTTCCAAAATCCATTAACGGAAAAGTGGGAAACTTCAGATGAATATTTATCAGGGAATGTCCGGGTAAAGCTGGAAGTAGCAAAACAATTTGCTGAAAATCACGATCGCTATCAGGTGAATGTGCAGGCGCTTGAAAAAGTGCAGCCAAAAGAATTGGAAGCATCAGAAATTGAAATCCGACTTGGCGCAACGTGGGTGGATGCAGAGTATATCACCGAGTTTATGGGAGAACTATTTCAGACACCAGACTATTATCTTGGAAGCCGGATTGAAGTAAAATATGCCCCAGTAAACGGACAGTGGAATATTTCAGGGAAATCGCTGGATACGTATGGGAATACAAGGGTAACTGCTACTTATGGAACAGCCCGTGCAAATGCCTATCGTTTGCTGGAAGATGCGTTAAATCTGCGGGATACAAAGATTTATGATACCATACAGGACGCTGACGGAGAACACAGAGTATTAAATAAGAAAGAAACTATGCTGGCACAGCAAAAGCAGGATATGATTAAAGAAGCTTTTAAGGAATGGATTTTTCGTGATATAGACCGAAGGGAAGCCTTATGTAAGAAATATAATGAGATTTTTAACAGTGTCCGTCCCAGAGAATATGATGGAAGTCATATTCAATTTGTAGGAATGACACCGGAAATTACCTTGATGCCACATCAGAAAAATGCAGTAGCCCATGTATTGTATGGAGGAAACACATTGCTGGCACACTGTGTAGGGGCTGGAAAGACGTTCCAGATGATCGCAGCGGGAATGGAGAGTAAGCGGCTTGGTCTTTCGCAGAAAAATCTCTATGTTGTGCCGAATCATCTGACCGAACAGTGGGGGAGTGACTTTCTCCGGCTTTATCCGGGAGCCAATGTATTGGTAGCTACCAAGAAGGATTTTGAGCCGGCGAACCGAAAGAAGTTTTGTTCTCGGATTGCCACAGGAGATTACGATGCAATTATCATTGGACACAGCCAGTTTGAGCGTATTCCACTGTCAAAAGAGCGTCAGATGGCAATGATTGAACAGCAGATAGAAGAAATCATGCTGGCAATCGAAGAAGCACAAAGTGATGACAGTCCACGTTACACCATAAAGCAGATGGAGAGAACGAGAAAAGGTCTGGAGAAAAAACTGGAAAAATTAAACGATGATACCAGAAAAGATGATGTGGTGACCTTTGAGCAGTTAGGGGTAGACAGGCTGTTTGTAGACGAGAGCCATTTTTACAAAAATTTGTTCCTTTATACAAAAATGAGAAATATTGCAGGGATTGCACAGACTGACGCACAGAAAAGTTCAGATATGTTTATGAAATGCAGATATATGGACGAACTGACGGGAGGAAAGGGTGTTACTTTTGCCACAGGAACCCCCGTTTCGAATAGTATGACGGAGCTATATACCATTATGCGGTATTTACAATATGATACTTTGCAAAAGTTACAGTTGGGACATTTTGACTCTTGGGCGGCAACTTTTGGGGAAACAGTGACAGCAGTAGAATTGTCACCGGAAGGAACGGGCTATCGTGCAAAAACACGGTTTGCCCGCTTTTTTAATCTTCCGGAGCTGATCTCTCTTTTTAAAGAAAGTGCGGATATTCAGACTGCAGATATGCTGCATTTACCTGTGCCGGAAGCAGAGTATATCAATGAAGTGTTAAAGCCAAGTGAAGAACAGCAGGAATTAGTAGCGGCGTTTGGGGAACGTGCGGAAATTGTAAGAAGCGGAGGTGTGGACGCTTCCGTTGATAATATGCTTAAAATCACTAATGATGGACGAAAATGTGCGTTGGATCAGCGTCTTATCAATGACATGCTTCCAGATTATGAAGACAGCAAGATTAACCGTTGTGTGGAAAATACTTTTTCTATTTGGGAAGAAACAAAGGAGCAGCTTTCTACACAGCTTATTTTCTGTGATTTATCAACACCAAAAAGTGACGGTTCTTTTAATGTATATGATGATATTCGGGAAAAACTGGTAACAAAAGGGATACCAAAAGAGGAAATTGTGTTTATTCATGAAGCAGGAACGGAAACAAAAAAAGCAGAACTTTTTGCAAAAGTGCGTTCCGGTCAGGTCAGGGTTTTACTGGGTTCTACCCCGAAATTAGGGGCAGGTACGAACATTCAAGATCGCCTGATTGCCCTTCATCATTTAGATTGCCCCTGGAAGCCCGCAGATTTGGAACAACAGGAGGGAAGAATCTTGCGGCAAGGCAATCAAAATAAAAAAGTAAAGATTTTCCGGTATGTGACAGAGAATACCTTTGATGCGTATATGTGGCAGATTTTGGAGAATAAACAGAAATTTATTTCCCAGATTATGACAAGCAAATCCCCTGTTCGTGCCTGTGAAGATGTCGATGACACAGCATTGTCGTATGCAGAAATTAAGGCACTGGCAACAGGAAACCCTTATATCAAAGAAAAAATGGATCTGGATATACAGGTAAGTAAATTGAAATTATTAAAAGCAAACCATACCAGCCAGAAATATAAACTGGAAACGGATATTGCAAAGAATTATCCAATGCAGATTGCAGCACAGAAAGAACGCCTTGCGGGGCTTCGTTCCGATGCAGAAGCCGTCCGTCCTATTTTTGAGAACGAAGATTTTTCCATGATTGTTTCCAATAAAACCTTTACGGATAAAAAAGAAGCAGGAACCGCACTTTTGGCAGCATGTGAAGGACTAAAAGCTATTCATACAGAGGGAAAAATAGGAACGTTTCATGACTTTTCTTTATACGCAAAATTTGATGCGTTTAATCAACGGTACATTATGACCATTAAGAGAAAATGCAGTTATCTGATTGAGATGGGAAAGGATATTTTTGGAAATTTACAGCGTATCAGTAATGCGTTAAGTGGAATTGAGAAGAAAATGGAAGAAACAGAGCAAAAATTGGAAACACTGCAGAAGCAGTTGGAAACAGCACAGGAGGAAGCTGCGAAGCCTTTTCCAAAAGAAAAGGAATTGCAGGAGAAGATGGAAAGGCTTGCAGAACTGAACTCCCTTTTGAATATGGATGAAAAGGAAATGCCGCAAGATCAGGAGAAAGAAGTAGATCAGGTGGCAGATTTGCCGAGAAGGTCAGTCAATTATACAGGCAGAGTGTCAGAAGGTCGAAAAGGGAAAATAGAAAAATCTTCAGTGCTTGGCAGATTGAAAACCACACAAAGAAATATGGAAAAAGGCTGGAAAAACAGAAATATGCAGAAGAAAAAGCCGGAACAGCAGTTATAAAGAGGAAGTCCCGTCAGGAAACTGGCGGGACATTTTTACGATGGAGGATTTATCTATGGCAGGAAATAGAGAGCAGCAAATGTATGAAATTACGAAGCAGTTGGAAGAAGGTGTAAAAGCGTTATTTACCTCAGAACGGTATACAGAATATTTAAAAACCATGTCAAAATTTTATAATTACAGCTTTAATAATACGGTTTTGATTGCATTGCAAAGACCAGAAGCAACTTTGGTAGCGGGGTATTCTGCATGGCAGAAAAATTTTCATCGTCAGGTGAAAAAGGGAGAGAAAGGAATTCAGATTATTGCCCCTTCACAGAGGAAAGAAAAGAAACTGGTAGAAAAATTTGATCCGGAAACAAATGAGCCGATTTTGGGACCGGACGGGCAGCCAGAAACAGAAGTGGTGGAGCATGTCGTTTCTGATTTTCGGGTAGTCCGTGTATTTGATATATCACAAACGTATGGAGAGCCGTTACCGGAAATTGCAATACCGGATTTAGAGGGGCAGGTACAAAATTTTTCCTTGTTTTTACAGGCAGTCAGAGAATTATCCCCTGTTCCTATCCGCTTTGGTGAAACAGAAGGAGAAGCAAAGGGGTATTACAGCAATAAAAAGAAAGAGATTGTTGTGAAAGAAGATATGAGTGAAAGCCAGACGATAAAAACACTTATTCACGAAATTGCCCATGCAAAGCTGCATGACAGGGAAGTATTGGAACAGGCAGGAGAAGAAAAAGATCAGAGAACAAAGGAGATAGAGGCGGAAAGCATTGCCTATACGGTGTGTCAATATTTTGGACTGGATACTTCTGACTATTCTTTTCCTTATATTGCGGGGTGGAGTGAAAATCTGAAGATGTGGGAATTGAGGTCTTTCATGGACGCAATACGAAAAACAGCAGGAGAGTTTATTAAGGAATTGGAAGGAAAAATGAAAGTATTGGAAATAGACAGAAATGAAAGAGATCGTATTCAAAACGAAAAAGAAATAAAAATTGGTATGGATACCAAAGCGGTGGAACTGGAACAGCATGAAGGCTTATGGCATACGGTAGAAGAAGTGGAAATTGAGAAGGAACATTTCTATCTCATGGAGCATAACGAATATGGAGCTTCGGTTGCGCCGGTTCTGGTAAATGGAGATGGTAAAGTGGTTGCACAGGATTTGGAAAATGGTCTGGATCAGGAGGCTATGAGAGCAATCAGAGAGTATTTGGAAGAAAAAGAGATTACCAAAAAGCAGGAGAAGGTGGAAACTTCAAACGCAAGTTTATTCGAAGAAGCAGAAAGAGAAGCGGCTTATCAGATAGAAACAACGGGACAGTTTTTCTTTATTCAGGAAACAGAGGAAGGGTATGATTATACCTTTTACGATCAAGAGTTTCAAGAATTAGATGGAGGGGTATACGATACCTTTGATGTTACACTTCAAGAAGCAGCAAAAACACTGCTATTAGAGGAAGGGGCAGATTTGACTGTATGTAGGAAGATAGACAGTGAAATGCTTCAGGAACAGGTTGAACGGGCAGAATATTTTCCGCAGAAGTCGTATGAGGCATTAAAACCCCTGATGGAGAGTGAAGAAAATAACATAGCTTTCCGATCCGGATATGGGTATGTGATGTTACAGAAAATTCCAGAAGGCTATGAATATATTATTTATGACCAAGCGTTTCGTGAGGTTGGTGGACAGTTTTATGAGAATATAACTGCCTCTAAAGAAGAAGTTGTTTCTTGGATATTTCAAGAGGAAGGAATGGGTGAATTACTTTGTGAGCCATTTTCCTATGAAGAACTTAAAAAATCTGTAATAGAAGGGGAGAAAAAGAGATTATATGAAGGGAAACTGACACCAACTTCACAGATTGATATTCGGGAAGAAGAACTGTTACATGGGGAGAGCCGTCAGAACATTGAAGAATCGGTACTTTGCTACGCACAGGCGGAATTGGAAGAGGCTGGATATGAAGAAATTACTTTATTGGCAGCAAGAGTATATGGAAGCCGTACAAGAGAAACTTTATATAGGGAAGACTCTGATCTTGACGTGGTGCTTTCTTATACCGGGGACATCAGGGAAGATGCCTTTTTTAATCTGCTTCAGGAAAATGGAATGCAGATTGCTGGATTAAAGATTGATATAAATCCGATTTCGTTGGAAAAAACAGGGACACTGCAGGAATACATAAAGCGTGCAGAACAGTATCTTGACGAAAGAGAAGCAGAAAAGCAGGGAAGGACACCACAGGAAACGGTACAAGAATCCAAAATTTCTTTTTATGCTGCAGAATGTATGGAATTTCCTTCTATGGGAGAATATTATGAAAATCTGACATTGGAAGAAGCTGTAGAAAAATATAAAACGATTCCAGAGGATCGCATTCATGGGATAAAAGGAATTGGATTTTGCCTTAAAGATGGCAGCATTTATGACGGGGAATACGAATTGATGTCTGGAGGGAAAATCTCCAAAGACTTGATTGATTTAGTTCCCCATTATAAAGAAAGTCCGTTGGTACAAAAGGCAATGAGAGATTTAGAGAGAATATTGGTAGAAAAACAACGGGAAAATACAGTGGAGCAGGCAAAACCAGAGGGAACAATGGGAAGAAAAGTTTCTGTGCTAAAAGCCTTAAAAGAGCGGAAGGAACTGTTAAAGAAACAGGAGAAAAAAGAAGAAACGTCCCATACCCGTAAGAAAGAAGCGGAATTGTAATGAAAAAATGGAAATACAGGAGAAGCGGTTATGGCAGATAATCAATTTGCAGTGTATCAGCTTAGAGAAATTCCGGAAAACAGAAAAAAGCGTTTTCGTTCTTATGCAGAATTAAAAAAAGAACATATTCAGATACGCTATACAGATTATAAGCAAGTATATAGAAGTTGGATGCGGTATGATGAAACACCGGATAATATCCGAAACTGTTTGGCAAAGCAGTTACCGAAAAAATTTTCTGGACATGCCCTAAGCATCGGGGACGTACTGATTTTAGATAAAAATGGGGAAGCGGCAGCCTATTATTTGGAAAAAGAGGGATTTACTGTTTTAGCAGGTTTTATTCGGAATGGTTCGTCCAGTACATTGATTTCTCTTGCCACTACCAATTTTCATATTGAAGGGAAAGAAGGAAGCTGGCTTGCCTTCGATAATCTGGTGGTGGAAGGAAAAGAATTTTTCCTGATGGAGCATACGACATACGGAAAAAATGCCGCTTGGGTGGTGGTAGATGGAACTGGAAAGTTAATCGTGGATCAGGTTACGGCGGGATTTGACGAAACAGTCAAAGAACAGATTGTTTCCTATCTGCACCCACAAGAAATACGGGAAAAAAGAGGGAAACCTGTTTGGGAAAACTGGCAGAAAGCCTATGAAAATGGAGAATATTTAAGAAGTGCAGAGATCACAGAAGAACAAAATTATAATATGATTGATGGAAGAATGAATAATCTGCCAGTAAAGCCCCGTAAGATAGGAACACGAATTTCTGTGTTAGACCGTCTGCATTTAAAACAGGCGGCTTTAAATATGAAGAATTTGCCACAGCCGGTTATGGAGAATGAGATGGAGAGGAAAAGGAAATAAAAAGAAAGGGAAATCGGAATTTGTGTATTCGGATTTCCCTCGTTCCCTTTATAGTTCTTTTAACATAGCGAAATATTTTGGGCGTTCTGCTTCTGGGATTTTCAGAGCTACCATAGCCTCTTCGGTAGTCAAGTTTAGTGTTTCCATTAGATTGCGGATACTGTCTAAAGTATTTCGTTCAGTAGTGCTTTCAACAATTCCCTGACTTAAGTTACACATCTTACTGTTCCTCTAACCAAGAGATATATTTTGGGCGCTCTGTTTCCGGGATTTTCAGAGCCGCCATAGCCTGCTCGGCAGTTAAGTTTAAAGTTTCCATTAAATGTTGGATGGCACTTAAAAGAGTACGATCTACAACATCTTGGCTTAAATTACACATCAGCGACACCTCTCTTTCCAAATTCTGCGTCATTTCAATATCAAAATCATCATGGAGAATTCTTTCTTTTTCCTTCGGTGTTGTTTCTGAAGAAAGCAGAACATTTAACAATTTTAAAACTCCGTGATAATTCTCACTGTCCGGTTTGCCGAGGCAAATCATAACAGCAGACATCAAATCATAATTTTCTACTTTTTCGGTAACATGTCCCACAAGCGATTTTTCTGCAATGTAATATTGAGTAATAGTATTTTCTCTGGATTTTGGTGGGTTCATACAAATCCAGATGGAGTAGACTTTGCGAATCTTATCGTACTGTGCAGATGAAAATACAGTACCATATTGAGCAGAAATCATACGGCTGCAATAGTATATGCTGCGTTTAAGCAACGGATAACCAGGATAAAAATTGTTTTGTGCTTCTACATTGATAATTAAACGGATTAACTCACCGGATTTCGGTGCAGTTGCCGTGAAACGAATATCGTAGGTAATCGTTCCCTCCGTAATGGTTTTATCTTCTGTGCGTTCTCCCTTGATTAAAGAGGGATTGGTCTGATCAGGCAGAACCGGAACTTCTGCGACTTGCGGTTCGCCTTCAATATATTTTTCAATGATTTCTGAAATGCTACATTCTCGATATTCTTCCAAACAATTTTTCATAATCCAAGCAAGAATGATTTTTTCAGAAAGCAGCCGTTTACAAGCAGAGTCATAATCTGAGTTGCTTCCTGCGGTACGAATTGTTTGCGATAGCGTTGTTTCCAGTTCCACTAAATCACCACCTTTTCTATCTTGCCTTTAGTATAAAGCAGATAACAAAAGAATACAACAAAAAAGGAAGAAATTTTTGGAATATAAGATTTAGCGTGGTGGCAGATTCTTTTCAGAACTTTTTTCAAAATCAGACCTTCCATGAAGAATCATCTCTACATTTTTACATACAGTTTGCAATTCTTTTTCGTATTGTTTTCTTTTTTGATATTCCTGATGCTGCATATTTTTAATGGATAGCAGTTTTTCTTTTTCAGATTTCAATAGCTTCATAGAAGGCAGTTTTTCACTTGCTGCTTGTTGTTTCAAGAAATTTCGTGCAGTTTCATAAAGCGTGATTTCTGACAGATGTTCCTGTCGGAATTGTTTTTTATTTTTTGCGTGTAAAAATTCCCTGTAAACAGATTTATTTGCAAGATATTGCCCGGTGTAATGAATTTGTTCATTGATTCTTTTCAATTCCTGCTGTGTGGAACGGAGGTTTTTTCGACAGTTGGCAGTTTCCGATTGTGATGTAGTCAATGCAGTTATCAAATCATCTTCTGTGGAATAGCCACGTTCTTGTACATACGCAATGGTTTTTGCCATTTGTTGTAAATTGGAAAGTTTTACTTTTCTGTCATAAACCGGATTGCTCTGTGCTTTGGCACGTTGCTGCAGATCTATGACAAGTCGCAGGTCTGACTTTATAAAACAGAAGGCTTCCGTTTCTTTTTGTTCCATAAATGCAGAAGTAGTAGAGTTAGAATGAGGAGTGAAAATATCTGATCTTGTGTGAGATTGATGTTGGGGTTCTTTCTTCTTTTCCCAAATTGAAAACAGATAATCTTCTGTGTAATGGGAACCTAGCGATCTTCCGGTAATGAACTTATTTCGCTCCGGGTGCAGATAGCTGAAACGTCCTCGGCTTACTTTTAAAGTAATCTGATAGTTTTTCAAAAGTGTCGCTTGAAATTCTTCTATATTGCAGGAAGAAGCGGCAGCGTATTCAATAGCGGTTCGCAGATATTCCTTTTGTGTCTGGAAAACTGTTTGGCGTGGAGCAATTCCTTTGGACAACATTTCTTTATTCAGCGTGTCTAATTTTTTCTGTCCGGTGTGCTTTGCACGATACTCTCTGTCTGTAATTTTTTTCTCCACCGGAGAAAGTAAATCTACCTGATGTAAGTGTTCCCTGTGGCAAATATGCATAAGTGAGCGTTTTAAATAAATGAGATAAGACGGTGTCAGATGATGCTTGTATCCGGCACGGGCATCGCAGGGGCGTTCCATAAATGTCTGGTGTTCCACATCATATTTTCTTAAACTGTTGATTACAATATGTACATGAATGTTTCCACTTTCATTATTTCCGTCTGTATGGGTACATACAAGAGCCTGATGTCCCGGAAAATTTTTTTGAGCATACTCTAATCCGAGTTGTTGTGCCTTTTCTCCGGTTAATCCATGTTCTTCGGCATCTTTTGGATCAAAGCTAAGAATATAGTGATGAGATTTGATTTCATCAAAATTCTGGTTTTTATGATATTGTGCATTTAACTCTTTACATTCCAAATCAAAAGAAAAGGGATCGCAGTTAATGCCGTCAATGTAGTATTCCTTCCTTGGAATGAGTTCTCCATTTTTATCAAGGATTGGTTTTTTCGTATGTTCATCATATTGAAACAGAAGATAGCGTTGTGCTTCTCCATAGTTAGCATTTTTACTTGCAATGTGCTTAAGAATTGCCATATTCACTACCTCTTGCATGCTTGGGGGCAGATATATTTTGGGAAGAAAAGTTCCCGGCAAGTTTTAAGACTTCGTATTTCATTTCATAGATTTTAGAAAGACTCTGCTGGAGCGATTTTTGTATTTCCTGTGAATGAATACCGCCGCTATTGAAATACCGGGCAATCTGATTTAGATTGCTTCCTATTTTTCCAAACTCGGCAATCAATTTTTTTAATTCCGGCAGATCAGTCACTAGTTCATATTTTATAATTGTTCTTTTGTTCATAATTTGTCTACGGGCAAATTCTGCCAAAGGCAGATTTGCGGATTTTGCCTGAGAAGATATAATTTCGTATTCTGTATCAGTAAGACGCAGCATAATTTGATGTGTATGCCGTAATGATTTTTCTTTTTTTGGTCTTGCCATAGTATAAAATCTCCTTTTATAAAAATTCTATTTATATATAAGCCGATAGAGGGAATTACATTGGAAAATACAAAATCACTGTGAAAATAGTTTGAAAACATGATACAATAGAAAAAATAATTGTATGGAGGTTGACTATGCCAAGAGGAAGAAAAAAACAGAATGTGCTTACTTTGGAGGAGCAGCTTGTAACAGTAAACGAAAGAATTCAGGAAGTAGAGAATGAATTGAAGCAGCTTCGTTCTCAAAGAAAAGAAATTCAGGCGAAAATTGAGGAGCAGGAAAAGGAAACATTGTTCCGGGCAGTAGTTGCTTCGGGAAGAACCGTAGAAGATGTTCTTGCAATATTAAAAGCCCAAGATCAGAAAGAAGAACAGTAATTTAGAAAAAAGATGTTTATTGCTATGAAAAGTGTAGCAGTAGACATCTTTTTTATTACCGTGATGGAACAATCACGCTGCGACTATCAAGATAGGAGCTAATATACATATTTGAAAAATATGATGTCGAGGGTATGGGGAGCGAAATCCCCATCAAGATTGCCGAGTAGGAAAAAATCACGGAGTGAGTTTTGAGTTACTCAGGCGAAACTTGCTCTAAGTGTATAAACAGATTATTTATTCGCAAAAATGCTACTTTATGTAAGAAATATTGAAAAGATATGTCAATAAGTTATAATCAATTTACAACATTTAAATGTAGCACATGGCCAAGTGCAAATAAAATAATGAAAGGAAAAGATTATGAAAAGATTAACTGCAAAAGCATCAAAAGAAATTTTAGGTGGAGCAACACATTATCACTGGGTATGCACAGTAAATAATTTTTGGAGCAAAAAATACACTACTCGAGCAGCAGCAAATAATGCACTAGAAAATCATTGGAAGAATTACCCAGATCATCGCAGTAAAACTTATGTAACTAAATGTACAGGTGCGACATGTTCTTAAGGAGAGAAGCATTATGAGAAAAATTGAAGAAACAAGACAATTGAATGTTATAGGCGGAGCAACAACGCATTACCATTGGTTTTGCAATGTAAATAATTATCGTGGAGCTAAAAGCTCTACACGAGCTGGTGCAGAAAGGGGAGTTGCCTCTCATAGAGCTAACTATCCATCGCACTACTATAATACGTATGTAATTAGTTGTTCTGGAAATTGTTAGTAACTAGGATAATCTTGCGGGTGAGCAGGTAGGTGCTGAGAGCAACATCTATTTGCTCGCCCGTTTTATTTGTTGCAGATAAATGTACATGGCATTAATGTACCTTGCAAGCAATAATTGCGAGGGTAAATCGATATATGCAAGGGATAATTGCTAGTTATTTTTTGAAATATATTTTATATTGGATGTATTAAATTGTAAAGCGGTTAGATAGTTAGAAAGGAGAAGTGTATGTGGGGAAGGCAAGTAAAGCAACATGATAGAAGAGACTGTGGCGCAGCTTGTTTAGCTACAATTTGTAATTATTACGGAATAAAAACTTCACTTGTAGAAGCAAGAGAACTTGCATATGTAGATAAACTAGGAGTTAGTGTATATGGAATTTCGCAAGCGGCTGAAAAACTAGGACTTAAATCAGAGGCACTTGAAGGGTCAATGGAGGAGCTATTGTTGGGGGTTCAAAGAGAAGAAATACGATTTCCTATAATAGCACATATTATAACTAAAGAAAATCTTGGTCATTATATAATATTAAAAAAATATTATAAGGGAATGTTCTATGTATTTGATCCAGCAAAAGGCAATTGTAGAATTAAACCA
>OOIG01000131.1_pt1 | contig 65807 bp, 68 predicted proteins | sample 1692091 | NCBI WGS metagenome assembly OOIG01 (sample SAMN06348188, study PRJEB24527) | human gut metagenome | biome: human gut; feature: ankylosing spondylitis patient; material: feces | host: Homo sapiens | place: China | collected 2015-10 | reverse complement strand
TGACAGGCATTACGAAGACATTTGTCCCTTTTTATTCGTCTTTTCCAGAGATTTTTTGTAACTTTGCCGCCTAATTTGTTTTAAAAATGTCTGTAGAAATAAGAGTAGTACCAAAAACGAAGAAAGAACTTGGCAAATTCGTGAAGTTCGGAATCGATTTGTACAAAGGGAACCCTTACAATGTTCCGCCATTGATTTACGACGATGTAAACACGCTGAATCCGGCAGTGAATCCGGCATTTGACTTTTGTGAAGCTGAATATTTCATGGCCTACCGCGACGGCAAGCCAGTCGGCCGCATTGCAGCCATCATCAACCACAATGTCAACCGCGACAGCAACAAAAAGGACCTGCGCTTCGGATTTTTCGATTTTATCGACGACATGGAAGTGAGCAAAGCCCTGCTCGATGCCGCCATTGCCTGGGGCAAAGAAAAGGGTATGGAAGAGATTGTAGGCCCGCTCGGCTTTACCGACATGGACTATGAAGGAATGCTCGTGGAAGGTTTCGACCAGCTGTCGACAATGGTAACCATCTACAACTACCCCTACTACCCGCAACACATGGAGAAATTCGGCTTCGAGAAGAAGGCCGACTGGGTGGAATTCAAATTGGGCATCCCTGACTCTGTGCCGGAAAAACACGCCCGCATCAGTGAAATCGTCAAACAGAAATACGGACTGAAGGTGGTGAAATATACCAACCGCAAAAAAGCCGTCCGCGAAATCGGCCGTCCGCTTTTCGACCTTGTCAACGAGGCTTATGCCGAACTTTTTGAGTTTTCACAACTTACCGACCGCCAAATCGACTATTATATAAAGATGTATATCGGCATGCTCAACCTTGACCTGCTGACCATCATCAAAGACAGCGACGACAATCTGGTGGGTATCGGCGTTGCCATCCCGTCGCTTTCGCGTGCGCTTCAGAAGGCCAACGGACACCTGTTCCCCTTCGGCTGGTATCACATCCTGCGCGCACTCTATTTCAACAAGACCGACTACGTCGACCTGCTGCTCGTAGCCATTAAGCCGGAATACCAGAGCAAAGGCGTGAACGCCCTTCTCTTTACTGACTTGATTCCTTACTTCCAACGCTACAAGTACAAGCATGCCGAAAGTAATCCGGAATTGGAACTGAACACGAAAGTGCAGTCGCAATGGCAATACTTCGACGCAACGCAACACAAGCGCCGCCGTGCATACGGAAAGAAAATCTAACATACGCGTAACAGCATAACAAACGGCAGTACCGAAACATCATGACGGTGCTGCCGTTTTCATTTTCAGTAGAACTGCAGAAAGTGAAAAAATGTGGAATTTCCGTAGGTGGTGTTAAGTTCTTGGCGCAGAACAAAAAAAACAGTAAATTTGCAATCTAAGAGTGCCGAAGCGTGTCGGCACGCCACAAAAGAGACAGACAGAATGGAAGTTTTTTTAGTCATATCCGGCATCTTGTTGCTGTTGTTTTCGCTCTATTTTTGCATCCGTCCCCATATTCCGGCAGTCATACCGGCCTACGGAGGAATCTGGTTGTTGCAATGGAGCGGGATGCTGCATTTTCCCTCTGTGATGCTTTCCTATTGGGGCATCATGGTAATGCTGGTCATCATCACACTCTCGATGCTGCCCCAACCGCTCGTTAAGGCGACACAGGGCATGACGCATATCACTGTCAGCTCGCTGGCAGGAATGCTGCTCGGCATGACTTTCGGCTATGCACCCATGATTATCGGCGCATTTGTCGGTGCCGTAGCGGGTGCCGTTTTCTTCTCGCGCACTCCGGGCGGAGCCGGACTGAAATTTCCTTCATCGCGCTTCGTGCAGTACTTTTGTGCCAAAGGCCTGCCCGCCGTTATTGTCGTATGCCTGTTCGGCATCGCCATTGAAGTGGCAGTGCTCCAACATTTTTACCAACCCTAAAAACGAAAGAAGATGAAGAAACTGCTTGGCGTCATCGCCATTTTCACCATACTGGCAACCTCGCTTTCAATGAGCGTCTTTGCTGCCGAGAAAGAAAAGTTCAAACCTGAAAAAATCGACATGGACAGCGTGCGCGCCCATGTGACGGACCCGGCATCGCCCTACTTCTACAAACGCCTGTGGCGGAAGTTTGAAAGCAACGACACCAACATGAGCATGCAGGAATACCGCCACCTCTATTACGGCTATGTGTTCCAGGAGGACTATAACCCCTACCGCATGTCGGAATTTGCCAATAAAATCCAGCCGCTTTATTACAAGCAGACGCATACGCCGGCCGAGTGCGACACGATTATCAAATACGCAGAGCTGTCGCTTGCCGACAATCCTTTCGACCTTAACCAGATGAAATTCTTCATCTATGCGCTGAAGGAGAAAAAGAAATTCGCCCGCGCCTCCATCTGGCAATACCGCCTCAACCACCTGGTGGAAGCCATCCTCTCTACCGGTACGGGACTGAAAAAGGACAACCCTTGGGTAGTCATCAGCCCGGTACATGAATACAACATTGTCAACTTCATGGGACTTATCGCCACCGACCATCAGGAACTCGAAAACAACATCGACTATATCATTGTCAAGCCCGTCGACAAGAAAACGCCCGAAGGGTTCTATTTCGACGTTTCGAACGTGCTGAAGGTCTACAACATGAAATTCAAGGAATAACCCCGGGCACAACCCTCAACGATAATGAACGAAGAACGTATCAACAAATATTTCAACAGCCGCTATTGTTTGGTGACAATGGCGGTTGTGTCCGTTATATTGTCCTACCTCGCCTTTCTGTTCTACGGGAAGGACGTTCTTTCCTGCAACGGACTGTTCGCGGCGCGTGCCGAAAACTGGATAGAAGCGCCCGCCACGGCATGGATAGCCAACGTAGTGCTGTCGTTCGTAGTGGCCGTCCTATTGTTCAACCTCAACAGGGTGTACGCCTTTATCCGCGAGTTTACGCTGATTCATGTGTCGGCGTTTACGTTCATCACCCTTTCCAATCCGACGGTGTCGGTCACGTTCTCCGCATCCAACCTTCATGCGGCACTGATACTCGTCTGCACCACCATACTGTTCCATTCCTTCCAGCAAAAGCTGCAGCGCGGCACAATTTTCCTCGTCGGGTTCCTGCTTTCGTTGTGCAGCGTGTTCGATTATGCCGCCCTGTTCTATATTCCGGTGTTCTTCATCGGTTTCATGCAGGTACAGGCCATGTCGTTCCGCGGATTTCTGGCAATGGCGGTAGGTGTCGTGCTTCCCTACTGGATTGGCTACGGCTTCGGCTGGATCGACTTTCAGCAGTTCACGCTGCCCGACCTTGCCATCACTTGGGAAAAATACCGCGACACGTTTGACCCCGTCAACGCTGTCCGTGTCATCATCACAGCAGCCACCGGCACCATACTCGGCTTCTCCAACGTGTTCAAAATCATGGCCACACGCCTGCAACTGCGTTCCTACAACGGATTTTTCAATCTGCTTGCCGTTGCCACCCTCATTTTCATGGTGGTCGACGTGGCAAACGTCAATACCTATATCGTTACCCTCAACTGCTGTGTAGCCATCCAGATAGCCCATTTTTTCAGCATCCACAAGTTCACGCGCCGCTACATGCTGTTCTTCTCGCTGCTGCTCCTCTATCTGGCGTGCACCACGGCCGATTTGCTTAAACCACTGCTCACACAATGAAAATAATCGTAGAAAAAAACATACCCTACATTCAGGGTTTGCTCGAGCCGTTTGGAACGGTCGAATATCTTTCCGCCAACGAAATTACAGCCGACACCGTTAGGGATGCCGACGCACTGTTTGTGCGCACGCGCACCAAATGCAACGCCGCCCTGCTTGAAGGAAGCCGCGTAAAGTTTATCGCCACCGCTACGATAGGCACCGACCACATCGACCTGCCCTATTGCCGGGAAAAAGGTATCACCGTGCGCAACGCTCCAGGCTGCAACGCTCCGGCAGTGGCACAGTATGTGTTTGCCACGATAGCCCGCTGGATGGAAGGCAAGCCGATGTCGCCCCGCGAACTCACACTGGGAGTGGTAGGCGTTGGCAACGTAGGAAAAATCATTGTACGCTGGGCACGTAACTTAGGTTTCAATGTGTTGGAATGCGATCCGCCACGCCTACGAGCCGAAGGCGGCAGCTTCGTGTCGCTCGACGAAATTGCCCGTACTGCCGACATCATCACCTTCCACACTCCGCTGAACCGCGAAGGCATCGACCGCACGTTCCACCTTGCCGACAGCAAGTTTCTTGAAAACCTCGGCCGCTGCCGACTGCTCATCAACAGCTCTCGCGGCGAAGTAGTCGACAACGCGGCACTGCTTCGTGCTCTTGAAAACGGCAGTCTTGAAGCCGCAGCCGTCGACTGTTGGGAAAACGAGCCCGACATCGACCGCCGTCTGCTCGACAAAGTATTTGTCGCCACTCCTCACATTGCCGGCTATTCGGCAGAAGGAAAGACCCGCGCTACGGCCATGGCATTGGAAGCTTTCGAGGAATTCTATGGCGTAACCGTTGTAGGAAAACCCGTAGCCGAGGCCCCGAAACTGGGTGCCGACATCAGCAGCCTTACGCAGATAGCCGCCACCTACAATCCGCTCGACGACACCGCCACGCTGCGCCGCTCGCCCGAGACTTTCGAAGCCCAGCGCAACCACTACGCCCTCCGCGCCGAAGTGCAGTAAACCCTCCACAAACCCATATCTAAAACAATAACATACAAGCAAAAAAGAATGCGCCGCCGCATTTATAAGGTGCGACAGCGCATTGTCATTATTTCGAAAAAAATTTATTCTTGCATTGTAACAGTTCCATCAGGAGCAACATCAAATTTGATCTCATAATATACAATAGATGTGCTGCCTGCATTTGAAACAGTTTCATTTCCCTTTTCAACCACATTTACAGTAAATGTCGTCAAAAGATCCGGATTATATGTGTCACCGGATTTAGTAATATCAGATTCAATTCTGTATTCAGCAAGAGACTTGAAGGCATATTCTGCTGGAATTTGCTTTTTAGCTTCTTCCAACTGCTTCATAATCGTAGCAGCATCCAATTTCGTAGCATCGACTGCCACAACCTTTTCAAAATCCAAACCATTGTCGTACCAACTGTCTGGAGAAATTTTGCCTGATTTCCAATTCAATTCACCAATAAAAGGCTGAGTGAACACCTGACCGTTTTTCTTGACCATTTTAACGAAGATAGAGCCATTGTTCAAATTATTCTCAAGTTTACCACTACCAGTACCTTCACTCCATGACAATTCAATAATTTTCCACTCATCAGGGTTTACATTAGTTGTTACAATTTCTTTCACCTTGTCGACAGATTCAGGAGAATCCATCGCTAACTTACCTAAACCACTACCACAGGATGTTGCTACGGCAGCAAAAACAACTGCTGCAAACACTTTCAAAAAAGATTTTTTCATAATAAATTAGATTTTAATTAAGTATAATTTCTTCCATAACCTCGAATGAAACATTATGGGTTTTAGTGATTTACAAAATAAATAAATTAATCAGCCTCTCTACCGCAGCTGTGGTTAAAAAATCATAATAGTATTGTTTTTATTCCTGATTTCCACTGCAGTTTAAGACATAGACTAAATACATACAACTTATATCAGCGACTTTTCATAAATAGCCATCACCTATAATCATCGCAACGTCACCATTCCTCCGCGCCGAAGTGCAGTAAAAACCGTTATTGAACCGCCGGCTGACATTTTCCGCCTGTTTCAAAGTTTAAAACCTGTTTTATTGTCAAACTATAAGCATTTTCGAAAAATTTGGCAGAACGAAACAGGCTTTCTACCTTTGCACCAACTTTTGAAAGCAACAATTTATAAAAACGAAACAATGAACTTATTCCAAAGCCGTACATATTCAATGGCCGAACTGGTCCGCTCCCGCCGATACAGCTATCGCGGAGTGTATGTTCATTGGTTCACCGGATTCCAATAAACACATTCCCACGCTACCGCGAGGCACAAATCTCCACGCCTCCACAATCCGTGTTTTATAAAAAAGCCGTCACCCTCGGGCAACGGCCTATAAGTTTCTACATTTCAAAAAAATAGTTTTTCTATGTTCAACATTCTCGGAATGATGCTCAGCGGCATCGTTATCGGTTACTTTTTGCGCAATTTTTCCGGCGTGGGAAAAATACATAAACCCATCTTCATTACCGTCATCCTGCTGCTTTTCATGCTCGGGCTGTCGATTGGCATGAATCGTCTTATCATTGAAAATCTTTCTTCACTTGGCTGGCAGGCCATGCTCCTTGCCATAGGAGGAACCGCCGGCAGCGTATTGCTCAGCACACTCTGCTACCAACTGTTTTTCAGAAAGGAGGAAAAGAAATGAAAGACAACGCCATTATCATCACCGTATTTTTCATCGGTTGCCTTGTAGGTTGGAGCGGCATAGCTCCCGAAGCTATCAAAGAAAACAATCCGGCCATCTACATACTTTATGCCCTGATGTTCCAGGTCGGCATCAGCATAGGAAGTGACAAGAACCTGAAAACAATGGTCAAAAGCCTGCGTCTGAAAATGCTGCTGCTTCCGCTATCCACCATTCTGGGCACACTGCTTTTTTCGGCACTCATCAGCATCGTTCTGACACGCTGGACGGTGTTCGACTGTCTTGCCGTGGGCAGCGGATTCGCCTACTACTCGCTGTCGTCAATACTTATCACTGAACTGAAAGGAGCATCGCTCGGCGTTCAGGTGGCCGCAGAACTCGGCACGATAGCACTGCTTGCCAACATTATGCGCGAAATGATGGCTTTGCTCGGCACGCCCCTGCTGGCACGTTTTTTCGGACGTTTCGCCCCGATTTCAGCCGCCGGTGTCAACTCGATGGACGTAATCCTGCCGACCATCACCAAATACACAGGAAAGGAAATGACCACATTCGCCATCTTCCACGGCATCCTCGTCGACATGTCGGTGCCCTTCTTCGTCACCCTTTTCTGCACCCTGTAAGCGACACTTACTTCAATTGATTATATTTTGTTTTCCCGGACGGTCCCCGCCCGGGTTTGTTTTTCTATCAGCCGGCAATTCTGTTTCCCAATACTATTTATTCAATAAAGAAGTAAATTAACAACTACTCTACAACCTCCAAAAAAGCACTGGGAATATATGCAGTAGCAATTGTGAGAAGGCCATCGATTATTACCGCTACTCGCTGTTGACCATGATAACGTGCCACACGTCCTTCAACCCCGGCAAACACACCTTCTGTAATCCTTACCAATTGTCCGTTACGAAATTTTGCAACATTATCAGGGACAGTCAATATATCAGTATTATTAGCGGCACAAATTATTTGAAAACTCCTCATTTGGCTATCAGGAACAACCAATGGAACATTCCGTTTATTATCAGTTGCATTATTACAACGATAAAACCGTATGTAAGAAAGGTTCACCTTATCTTCAACAAAAGTTCGAACTTCATCTATTGTTCCAAATACAAAGAACAAATTGGGAAGCAATGATTCTTCCACCTTCTTCTTCTTTCCATTTACAACTTTGATAGTTGTCACTGTTGGATAAAAAGCTGTACCTCCATGCTTAACAATGTATTCGTAAGCCTTCTTTTCCCTACCATAAGTGGCGCGAATGACAAACCATTGATATTCCTTCATTTAAAAAAGTATTTTCCTGTATGAAAAAGGGCATTCCTCGAGGACACCCCGAATCAAAATCTTTTCCCTACAGGTCGTTCAAATTGTTCGAGGATAGCATCAGATTCAAAATTGATGCAAAGGGCGCGAATGCCAACGCCACTTAAATTCAAATCACATGTTAAATACATATTTGCCATTCCCTTTATTCTAAACAGAACAAGCATAGCATTACATAGACGTATCATAAAAATAACGAACAATATCAAAACTGATCATACTACATCGTTACAGCTTAACTTCCCTTGTTACAGCAATGAATTGTATCGGTATATTATCTGATTAAACGTCTTCAATATGTCTATTCCCTCGCCCTACATCAATCTGCATCACAGCACTTTCCACTGAAATACATATTGTGTGGACCTCCTTAAAACCAAAGCATTCTGGCTTTTGAGTTATCCACAAAGATACATTTTTTTCTAAAAAATCGAAGAATTAACAAAAAAAATAAATTAATCGGATCGCTACACCTTTCCGCGGAGGTCGTCTTTTGGCATGGCGGGTTCGTTGCCGTCGCGGGTTGCCATATAGTGAGGCGACATGATTTCGATACCCTCTTCGTTAAAGCGGTCCTGAATGTTCTGATGCAGGTTGGAATAAATCTGCGGCACGTTGTGCGCGTCTTTCACATAGGCGTTAATCTGATAAACAGGATACCAGTCATTCAATGCCGTTTCAAGCACAAACGGACGCGGATCGTCGACAACTCCCGGAGTATTGAGCGCAGCCTCAATCAGCATTTTATGAACCAAGCGCCACGGCGCATCGTAACCGATAGTCACTTCGCTGTGAATAATCAGCCCATAAGAACGAGCCGACTCGCTGTAGTTCACCGTGTGCGACGACATGATAAAGGAGTTAGGAATCGTAATCACCTCATTTTTCGGTGTACGGATACGGGTAACAAGCGGAGTACGCTCCAACACGTCGCCTGTCGTATCGTTCAGTTTGATGCGGTCGCCTGTCTTATACGGACGCATATAGGTGATAACCAGTCCGGCGATAATGTTACCGATAACCGTGCTTGAACCAAGCGAAACAATCAAACCGACGAACACCGAAATACCCTGGAACACACCGGAACTTGCTCCCGGAAGGTAAGGATAAATCATAGCCACCATAAACGCATAAAGAAGGAAACGCACAATGTGGTAGGTAGGCAGCGCCCAATCGGGATAGAACCCGTTGATTTTCAACCGCTCGCTTTCCACTTCACGGGCAAGGTAGCGCACAAAGCGCACCAGATATTTGATAGCCAGACAAATGACAATGATGGTAAACAGATTAGGAATATAGGAAACAATTCCCATCAGGATGCTTTTCACCGGTATCCACAGATAGCCCAACAGCGTATAGGCAAGTTTCTCGGTTTGCGGGAAAATGATGAACACAAGCGGAACCGTGAACAACAACTGCACGAGCATAAACAGATAGCGCGCCACGTTGGCGGCGAAGCCGAGCAGTGACACCTGCTTGCCGGTATCCAGCAGTTCATACGACTGTATCATAATCGGCTTCAGCTTTGTTTCCTTCAACTTCAAAATGCGGAGCCGCAGTTTCCGATACAGCCAGTTGGTCAGACGAATAAGGAAATACTGGCCGACAATAATCAGCAACAGATAGGCAATGCGCTTCACCAGTTGCCACATGCCGTTTTCCTCTTTCATCTGAATGAGTTTATCCTTGATAATCAGGCATCTTTCCTGAGCCAGCTGTTCACGTGGCATTCCGGCCCACAGGGCATCCACGTCGGTCAGCGAAACAAGCACCGTGTTTTTATACATGATATCGGACACGATGTCGGATGTCATCACTTTCACGGAATCCGGTTCAAGCACCAACCGATGCCCCAGTTCCTCTATCAGTTCGCGGTTCATTTCAGCCCGTTGCTCCGCTGAATAGCCGCCACGGTTCGCATAGAAATAGAAAAGCGTGTCGCCATCAACCACCAACGGAACACCCGGAGTGATTTTCCGCAGCGAATCAATGCGATGGCGCTGTTCTTCCTTCTTGAAAGAGTCAGCAGAATGGTATAGCCGCAACTGCATCACTTCGTCGTGGGCATACGCCTCACGTTGGCGGGCAAGTTCCAGTTCACGCCGCAACGAATCAACAACAGACGACCCGCTCTTGCCGCTGTCCACAGCTTCCTGCTGCGGAAGAGCCTTCTGAATTCTGTCCAACAACTGACTGTGGCAATCAATACTTCCCAACACTACAATCGCCACCAACACAACAAGATGCTTAATATTGCAGAAACCCATGACTTGTATATTTTTAAATATCCGCAAAGGTATCCATAATTCTTTCATGAAAGACAACTTTTTCAAAAATAATCGACAACAGACCTTTTCAAAGTAACAGAAAAAAGCAACCCCGCCTGTCGACGAGGTTGCTCTGAAATATTTTGATATTGTTTTATTACTTATGTTGAGAGAAGAGCCACTTCATGAAATCCGGATAATTGAAAGCAGGATTCCAGCTTCCGTGGTTGCAGCCGGGGAATTCAATATATTCCACATCGGCGCCGGCAGCTTTCAATGCGCGATAGGCATTACGCGAACCGTCAACCGGAACTACGTTGTCGGCATCGCCATGGAAAATGCGGAATTTCACATTTTTGGCAGCGGCAAGTCGTGAAGCGTTGACTGTTCCGCAAATAGGAATAGCAGCGGCAAACACCTCAGGGAAACGGCACACCATGTCAAATGTACCCATTGCTCCCATCGACAAGCCCATGATATAGACACGGTCGGTGTCAACATCCGCACGCGACAAATAGCTGTCGATAAGTTCCTTCAACGAAGCAAATACAGGAGAAATTTTCTGGTCTTTCGGCATCTTGTCACTGTCGAACGATTCCGGACGGCCGTTATATGCCCAATATCCGTCAGACGGACACTGCGGGGCAATGACAAATGCCGGGTATTCCATACGGTTCACCGGATTGAGGAACATTTGACCGCCGTGAACGAGCTGCTTTTCATTGTCCGTACCGCGTTCACCGGCACCGTGAAGGAAAATCACCAACGGATACTTTTCACCTTTCTGCTGATTTTCCGGTGTCAACAGGCGATAAGGCAGCGTGTCGCCGCGTTGTGAGATGTACTGCTTTTTTTCGAACTGTTCTGCTGCAAAGGCTGTACCTGCCACCAGTGCAGCCATTACGAGAGTAAGAAATTTTTTCATGTCTGTTACTGTTGTTTGTTTTGGAGTATTAAAGAATTTTTCAGTGTTCAAAGTTACAAAAACCTCAGCCAAACGCCAGCATTGCCCACCTGAATTTTCATAACCAGAAATTCATTCCCTCAAACATCCTATCGGAACGATATATATTCCATCATCAGGACGTCGATAGGCATATTCGCCTGTTGCGGTCAATATCATCTTAAAAGCAGGAGCTTTCATCCGTGTTGTATCAATTTGGTGCGTTAATGAAGTTAAAGTTTCTACACCAGCATTTACCAACGACTCCCCTCCCAATTTTATTTCTATAAGTCCATATTGTCCATTACGAAGATGCACTACGGCATCACATTCCAAACCGCTTTTATCACGATAATGATAAACTTTACCACCTAATGCATCTGCAAATACACGCAAGTCTCTTACACACATTGCTTCAAAAAAGAATCCCATTGTATTCAAATCATTCATCAAATCAGCTGGCCCTAGACCTAACGCGGCTGTTGCAATTGATGGATCAACAAAATAACGCGTATCTGCTGTACGAATTGCAGTCTTTGAACGAAGGTTTGGATTCCAAGCAGGCATATCCTCTACTACAAATATTTTTCTCAAAGCTTCGAGATATGAACTTATCGTGTCCTCGTCAAGTGTCGCGGTATCATTACTCATTAAATCCTCCTTCAATGTTGCAATTGAAGCCTGTGTCCCCTGATGACGAGCATATGCCCTCATCAAACGTTGTACTCGTTCAGACGCTCTTTTAACTCCATCCACCTTTGTGATGTCTTCTTTTGTTACAGCATCATAGTAATCAAATGCTTGCTCCAATGCAGCTTCTTCTGGTAACCCAACTGACATAGGCCAACCTCCTCTACAAATCAAAAATGCAATATCCTGCAATTTAAGTTCGTTTTTTTCCAATATTTTTTCAGGAGCAGAAAACAAGTAACCAAGACTTATTTTCCCATTTGATTCTCCAGACTCAAACAATGTCATCGGTCGCATTGTCAACCAAGCAAAACGCCCCGTTCCAGAATGTTCTCTTTCTGATTCAGCCTCTTTATCTGGAACCGCAGAACCTGTTAATATAAACTGTCCCATTTTACGACGATGGTCAATCGTATATCTCACTGCATCCCATAACTTAGGCACAGTCTGCCATTCATCAATAAGCATCGGGGTATCTCCTGCTAATGCTGCATCAGTATCTATTTCCAATAAACTTTTGAAATTATTTTTTACATCAGTTTTAGCCAACATTATTTTACTAGCTGCAATTTCTTCTGCCGTTGTAGTTTTACCACACCATTTAGGCCCCTCAATTAGAACGGCACCTTTTGCTTGCAATTTCTTTTCAAGCAGACTATCCATTATTCTATGTTTATAATCTTCCATAAATCAAGCTATTTACCCCTACAAATATAATTAACAATTTCGAAATTCGGTAATTTGGCATCGAATTTTTCGGTAATTTGGCATCAATTTATTCGGTAAAATGTCTTAAAACACAGAAGTAAAAAACTTAGGACAACATCACCGTTCCACAGAAACCCCTACAAAAAACCGCTGCTAATTTAGGACATTCATACAGGAAAGTGTAAATTTGCGTATTTTCATCAATAAGTAAAACGAAAACAATGGCAGGATTGAAAGCTTTGGCCAAAGATACGGCCATCTACGGATTAAGCAGTATCGTCGGCAGATTCTTGAATTATTTGCTGGTACCCATCTATGCCGCGGCTATGTCGGCAGAATCGGGCGGCTATGGAGTGGTGACGGAAGTGTATGCCTGGACGGCACTGCTGCTCGTCATTCTCACCTACGGAATGGAAACTACGTTTTTCCGCTATATGAACAAGGACGGAGAAAACCCGCAACGGGTCTACTCCACCGTATTGATAATGATAGGCTCCACATCATTGCTTTTTGCTGCGCTCTGCATGGTGTTCCTGCAACCGATAGCCGATGCAATGGGCTATTCCGAGCATCCGTGGTATGTGGGCATGATGACACTCGTCGTAGCCATGGACGCTTTCCAATGTATCCCGTTCTCCTATCTGCGCTACAAGAAACGCCCCATACGCTTTGCTGCACTGAAGTTGCTGTTCATCGTGCTGAACATTGCGCTCAACCTTGTCTATTACGTATTTATGGACGGCAGCGACGTGTTCTATGCCTTCTTCTTCAATCTGGTGTGCACTTCGTTCATCATGCTGCTGATGCTTCCTCTGCTTGACTTCCGGGGCGGTTTCGACGGTGCACTTGCCAAACGTATGCTCAACTATTCCTATCCGATTCTCATACTCGGCATTGCGGGCATCCTCAACCAGGTGGCCGACAAAATCATCTTCCGCCACGTCTACCCCGATGCCGCCGAAGCGAAGGTACAGCTCGGAATCTATGGCGCCGCCAGTAAGATTGCCATGATTATGGCCATGATTACACAGGCGTTCCGCTATGCCTACGAACCTTTCGTGTTCGGACACAGCAAGGACAAGAACAGCAAGAAAATGTATGCCGATGCAATGAAATATTTTGTCATCTTCACGCTGCTGGCTTTCCTCTGTGTGGTATTCTACCTCGACATTCTCAAATACATCCTTGCGCCCGACTATTGGGAAGGGCTGAAAGTGGTGCCTATCGTCATGATGGCTGAAATCTTCATGGGCATCTATTTCAACCTCTCGTTCTGGTACAAGCTCATCGACCAGACAAAATGGGGTGCCATATTCTCGTTCATCGGCTGTGCCGTGCTGATTGCCCTCAACGTTCTGCTTGTTCCCGTCTACGGCTATATGGCATGTGCATGGGCAGGAGTGGCAGGCTATGGGGTAGCGATGCTGCTGTCGTATTTTGTAGGACAGAAAAAATATCCTATCGACTACGACCTGAAGTCCATCGGACTGTATTTCCTCGTCACGTTCGTCCTGTATGCCGTGTCGGAATGGCTCCCGCTCGACAACACTTGGCTCCGCCTGGCTGCCAACACCGTACTGCTCGCCTTCTTCCTTGTGTTCATCAATAAAAAAGAGAAATTCAACCTTGCCAAATTCAGAAGAAGATGAAAATCTACGAACCGATTGACAGCAAGAATCTGCTCAAAAGACTAAAGCATTATTTCTCCTGGTATTTCGACATGTCGGACGACCTGGAGGATAAACAGCAAATCATACAGACCATCAAGGAAGGCGTTTCGTTCCGCGGCACAAACGTCTACATCCTTATTGCCGCCATCTTTGTCGCATCGCTCGGACTGAATGTCAACTCGGCAGCCGTGATTATCGGTGCCATGCTTATCTCTCCGCTGATGGGTCCTATCATGGGAATGGGACTGGGCATCGGCATTCTCGACTATGCCCTTATCAAGCGCTCGTTCCGCAATCTGGCTATTGCCGCAGCCGTGAGCATCGTCACATCGGCCATCTATTTTCTGATTTCGCCACTGAGCGAAAACCGCTCGGAGCTGCTGGCACGTACCTCTCCGTCGGTCTACGACGTGCTGATAGCCTTCTTCGGCGGCTGTGCGGGCATTCTTGCTGTTTCGTCGAAGCAAAAGGGCAATGTACTTCCCGGTGTAGCCATCGCCACCGCGCTCATGCCGCCGTTGTGTACAGCCGGCTACGGACTCGCCACCCTGCAAATGAACTACTTCCTCGGTGCGTTCTACCTGTTTCTGATTAATTCCATATTCATCGGAACGGCAACGGCTCTGGGCACGAAATTCTTCCATTTCCCAAAAACGCTTCATGCCGATATGCGACAGGAGAAAAGAGTATCGCGCATTGTCTATACCATCATTGTCCTTACGCTTATTCCGAGTATCTATCTGACGGTGCAGATGTTCCGCGAAAATTATTTCCGCGCGGATGCCAACCGTTTCATCGAGCAGGAATTCCATTTCCCGAACACCCATATTCTTGACAAGAAAGTGGAAATGCACAAGGGAAAAAAGAAAATCACCGTCACCCTCATCGGACAAGCGCTTCCTCTCGACTCGCTGAAACTTGCCATGTATGAAAAAATGCAGAATTGCGGACTGGAAGGTGTCGACCTTGTCATCGAACAGGGATACTCACAAGATGAGCTTGACATCGACAAACTAAGTTCGCAAATGCTTAACGACATTTATCAGGCGAACCAACAGAAAATCGCCCAGCAGGCGGCTTCCATCGATTCGCTCCAACGCATCATCGGAAATCTGACGCACCCTGCCACCCTTTCGTCGTCCATTTCTTCGGAACTGAAAGTGATTTTCCCGGAAGTGGAGGCCATATCCATGTGTACGAACATTTTTGCGAAAGAAGACGGCAGCGTAAAGACCGACACGGTGAACATTGCCATCGTCACACTCCGCCAACCGCTCTCAACTGCTCAGCACGACAAGCTGAAACGTTATCTGCAAGCACGCTCCAGCCTCGACGACGTCACTGTCATCGACTACAAGGGACACCTCTCATTTGACAAAGAATCTAAAAGCCAGAAAAAATGAAAATAGTAATACTCAACACTTCCGACTCTAAAGGCGGAGCCGCCATCGTATCGCTCCGGCTCATGCGTGCACTCTGTGCCGCCGGTATGGATGCCCGTATGCTGGTGGTCGACCGCCGTACCGATGACGAGCGTGTAGCCGTTGCCGGCACCCCCGAACAGTTGAAATGGGCATTCCTTCGTGAAAGACTCGACATCTTTGTCCGCAACGGACTGCTGCGCAGCGAGCTGTTCAAAGTGTCGATAGCCAACAAGGGAGTCGACGTGCTTTCCCACCCATGGGTCAAGAATGCAGATATCGTGTGCATCAACTGGATTAACCAGGGCATGATGTCGCTGGCATCATTGGAAGCGTTGGGAAAAATGGGGAAGAAACTGGTGTGGACCATGCACGACATGTGGTGCCTGACAGGAATGTGCCATCATTCCTATGGTTGCGACCATTACCGCGAAAGCTGCGGAAAGTGCCGTTTCGTCCGTTTCCCCCACTGCCACGACCTATCTTACCGGACATGGAAGAAGAAACAGCGGCTCTACAGCCGTACCGACTTCCACTTCGTAGCCGTCAGCAGCTGGCTTGCCGACCGTTTCCGCGAAAGTTCGCTGACAGCAGGAAAGCCGTTGACCGTGATCCCGAACGCACTGCCGGTGGAACGTTTTGCCTACGACCGCTCGACAAACATTCCCGTCGGAAAAAAAGTGATTGCCATGGGTGCGGCACGCCTCGACGACCCGGTGAAAGGTTTTGAACTGATGACTGAAGCCGTCAACCATATTGCCACACAGTATCCCGAAAAGGCGAAAAACCTCCAGTTACTCCTGTTTGGCGACATCCGCAATCCGGAACTGCTCACACAGCTGAAACTGCCCTACGAATGGATAGGTCCGGTGTCGCTCGAACGCATACCCGAACTTTACCGTCGGAGCGACATCGTACTTTCGTCGTCGCACTTCGAAACCCTTCCGACCACGCTTATTGAAGGGCAGGCTGCCGGATGTCTGGCAGTGGCATTCGACCACGGCGGACAGCGCGACATCATCAACCACCGTAAAAACGGCTATCTGGCAAAATATGCCGATACTGCCGACCTTGCCGAAGGTATTCTTTGGGCTGCCGAGCAGACTGCCGACCGCGCAGCATTGCACTACAGCGTGGTGGAACGCTTCTCCGAAGCCCGCATTGCAGAAATGTATATCCGCCTTTTCGAACAGCTGTAAGCCACTTTCACGGCCTGCCCGCTCACCGTTGTCTGAAGATTTTTGTACCTTTGTCGTCTGAAAACTAACTGTAAACAAACAGAAGAATGGTTACGATTTTGTTTCACGATACAATTTTCGGCCCGATTCACAGCCGACGGCTCGGCACCTCGCTGGGCATCAATTTGACACCGAACGACGGGAAAATCTGCTCCTTCGACTGTATCTACTGCGAAGCGGGCTACAATGCCCAGGGAGCAGGCACGACAGGAATCAGTCCGCGTGAGGAAGTGCGCACACTTCTGGAACAGAAACTGGCGGCAATGAAAGCCAACGGCGACCGTCTTGACGTGATAACTTTCTCGGGCAACGGCGAACCTACGCTGCATCCGGACTTCAACGGCGTTGTGGACGATGTCATCGCCCTGCGCGACCGCTATTATCCGCAAGTGAAAATCAGCGTGCTGTCAAACTCCACGATGATTGACCGCCCGGCCGTAGTGGAAGCACTGAAAAAGGTGGACAACAACATTCTGAAACTGGACTCGGCCATCGACCGCACCATGCGACTCATCGACCGCCCGGTGAACCGCAACTTCAACGTTGCCGACCTTGTTGAACACCTGAAGCAGTTCAGCGGACAGTGCATCGTGCAGACCATGATGCTCCGCGGCGAACACGAAGGCGAACACATCGACAACACCACCGACGAGGAAGTGGAAGCCCTGCTTGCTGCCTATCTCGAAATCCGACCGATGGAAGTGATGCTCTACTCCATCGACCGCGCCACTCCGGAAGAGAACTTGCAGAAAGTGCCGAAAGAAGAACTCGAAACCATTGCCGAACGCTTCCGTGCGAAAGGCATTAAAGTACAAGTAAACTAAACGATGATATATCCCAGACCGTTAAAGCAGGGCGACAGCGTAGCCATTGTCTCCCCTGCCAGCAAAATCGACGCTAAATTGGTTGACGGCGCCTGCGCCACACTGGAAGCCTGGGGCTTCCGTCCCGTTGTAGGCAGCTGCTGCAAGGGCGAGTGCGGCTCGTTCAGCGGAACCGTCGGACAACGTCTCGGCGATCTGCGTGCCGCCCTTGAGAATCCCGACGTACGTGCCGTGTTGTGCAGCCGTGGCGGCTACGGCGTGGTGCAGATGATAGAACATTTCCGCGACTCCATGTGGAACAACGACCCGAAATGGCTGATAGGTTTCAGCGACATTTCCGCCCTTCATGCCGTGTCGGTTCATGCCGGCGTAGTCAGCGTCCATGCCTCCATGTGCAAACTCCTTACGGAACATCCCGACTGCCAATGCAGCCACACGCTCCACGACATACTGACCGGAAAGCTCCCCGACTATGAAGTGGCAGGCGATGAGCGCAACCGCGAAGGCAGCGTCAGCGGAACCGTCACAGGCGGCAATCTTGCCGTGCTGTCAGGACTCATTTCAACGCCTTATGATTTGTTGAAAAAAGACCATATCCTTTTCATTGAAGACATTTCAGAGGCTATCTACCGCGTTGAGCGTATGCTCTATACCCTGCGCCTCAACGGAACACTTGCACGCACCAAAGCACTGATTGTAGGACAGTTTACCGACTACAAACCCAGTGTCGACCACCAGTGCATGTACGATATGATTGAAAAAATGGTAGCCGACTATGATTTCCCCGTAGCCTACAACTTCCCCGTAGGCCATGTCGACTACAACCTCCCCATACTCGAAGGCGCACAGGCCGACCTCACCGTCACCAAAGACAAAGTCCGCCTCACCTTCAAGCGATAAGAAACGAACAATCGCCGAAAAACCGACCGCTCCGAACTATATGCATTTATGTCAACAGAATCAATAACATATGCTATTATAAAAAATTCACACTATCATCATATTTTTTAGAAAATCCTTGACAATGTATCATGAATGACATATATTTGCAATATTGTTATCAACATAAACAGATAGCATACTATATGATATAAAGCGTCATCTAAGCTTTGTCAATTGGCTTCTTTGAACCTGAGAAATTCATACTGTTAGTCAAGGACAATGTCGAAAGTGATTGCTACGGATATGTCATCACTATATCCAGAAGTGTGCTGAGAATAGGCTTTATTCTCAAGCACACTTTATGACAAGTGCAACATACTACGTGGGCAACACTCTACATGTTCACTAACAGGGGCAGTCTCAGGGCCTAAAGAAGCGAGCATAAGTAGAGATGGAAACCCACGTATTCGTATTATATAGCCTATAATCTTAATCTTCAAAAAGCCTTATCGGGTTTCTATAGGCACAATTGTAATATTATGAAAAAACTTATTTTTTTAGCCTTGTCTCTGTTTTTGATGACATTCTCCATTAATGCTCAAATTAAAGATGACATCCAAAAGAGTAGAGAACGCGCAGAAAAGCTACAAAAGCTATGTGACAGTTACAAAACATCGGGGAACTCCAACATTGACGGTTATGGCAACTCTGTAAAAAACGCAGCAATTCTCGCTATTGCCAACAGCGTACAACTGGAAAACATGTACCAACGGCAAATTGGGGAAACCCAGGACGGAGTAACAGATGTCACCGTTACAAAACCAACGCTTGACGAATGGATAGCCTTTGCCACAACCGTCGGCGGAGAAGCTGCAAGCATTAAAGAAGCCACTGACAAAGCTGTCGCTGCGGCAAATGAAATGAAAACGCTCGTAGAAAACGCCTCGAAAGAAAAAAACAAACTGAAAGCGGTAAAAGCGGCAAGCACGGCAAAGGCAGCAACTGCCATCATAGACTTTGGAAATGAGGCCACCCCGATTCTCCTTGAGGAAAGTGCCGCACAGGCTAAAGCTGTGCAGACTATCATTGAGACCATTAAATCCGGCAAAAACTTATAGTGTACTATGAAAAGTCGATTTTCTGTACTAATGTTGATAATGGCCGCGTGTATCCGTTTCGGGTACGCGCAGCCTTCCAGCGATACTCGCCAAGTTGTGGGCGTAGCAGAATTTACAAGCACCGAAAACAGCCCCTATACACGTCTGGTCACCGAGAAAATCATAGAAATGCTTACTAACAGCAAGCGGTTTACAGTGGTGGACAGAACCAGCCGAGACAAAATAACGGAAGAATTGGAACTGCAAAAAAGCGAAGCGTTTATTGACAGCGAAAATCTGGTGGAACAGGGAATGGCTGTAGCAGCCGAGAAATTGATTACCGGCGAAATCATTAAAATTCCCGTTTATCGGATGAAAAACGGCGACGGTTCGGTACGTGGCTACAAGGCAAGCGTGGCGTTTCAGATGAAGGTTGTTGATGTCGCCACGGGGTTAAGCACCGAAGCAACCAGTTTTGATGGAAAAGCAAGCGACGAGTGCCTGTCACCAGAAAGTGCCGTGACAATGGCTATGAACTCTCTGCAAGACGACATAGCCGAATATTTCCGGACGAATTTTCCCGTCACCGCCAGACTGATGAAAATCGTAAAGCAGGAAAATGGCACAGCAAAAGTCGTATTGATCAAAGCTGGCAAAAGACAGGGTATTAAAGTGGGAGACAAATTCAGACTGGAAAGCATCGAAATGCTCGACGGAGAAATCTTGCCCACGGAATTGGGAACAGCTACTGTCACCGAACTGAAGGGCGATGTTTACGCCGAATGCAAAATAGGCAAAAAGGATGGACAAGCCGTATACGAACATTTCAATGCCAACAAACAAATAAACTGTACACTAATCGTCAAGTAGCATGAAAAAGCTAATCCTACTGTTTTTTCTGCTGACGCTGGCAGGAGTGCCGTCCGCACCAGCTCAATACAACGCAATCGTCAGCAGTTCAACCTCTAAAACTGTCACGTTACGCTGTGTCGGATACGGGAAAAAGGCAAAGCCTGCCGCTACTGATGCCGAACTGTCTGCTGTGCGGACTGTTCTTTTCGTCGGAGTTCATGACACACCTTTCAGCATGCCACTGATTCAAGAAAGCCAACAATCAGCGGAATCCCGATTCGATGACTTTTTCAACAACTTTTATAATAAGGACTACAAAAACTTCATCGAATCATCGATTGTCGTAATCCCTTTCGGGAAAAATGCCGTAAAGACCAAATGTATCACTGTCGACGTATGTGTACGGGTCTGTGCACTAAGGAAATATCTTGAAGACAATAACATCATACGCAAATTCGGACTATGAACATAAAAAACATAACAATCCTGCTGGTAATGGTACTGCTAAATCCTGCCGTATGGGGACAAACTGTTACCGTGCAACCCAAAATAATGGTTATTCCCTATGCAAAACAGGGTGAGGATATTACTACTATTATAGAAAACGATGTCAACAAAAGAATCGTACTTGCCAAAATCAGAGAAGCATTTGACAGCCGAGGGTTTACAACAATCGACTTCGCAGCGAAACTAAAATCCGTGTCACGTACGTCGGGTCTGACACAAGACACCCAATCTGATTTAAAGACAATGATTATAGAGCAGTCAGGGGCCGACATATATGTGGAAGCAGAAATGGACATTCTGTTATCCCCAAGCGGAAACAGCGTAAAAACCATTCTCACCGCCTACGACATATCAACCGGTGGCTCACTCGCCAACAAAGTGGGAGAAAGCGGAAAATTCTATACTGACGACATCGGAAAACTTGGAACAAAAGCCGTTGAAAAAGTAGTAGATGATTTTCTCAGCACGATTCAAAACAAATTCACCGACATTATCAATAATGGACGTTCCATTATGGTTGATTTCACTTTCGACCCAAGTTCCACCCTTTCCATGTTCTCGGAAATTGGGAACGATGGGCTTGGTCTGTCCGACCACCTCGAATTGTGGATGAGCGAGAATGCCTATAAAAACAATTACCACATACAAGGAACAACCGACAAACGAATGATATTTGACGATGTGCGCATTCCTCTTAAGGATGAAAGCGGAAACAACTATAACATCAATAAATTTGGGTTTGAGTTTTTGAAATTCGCAAGGAAACTTGGAGTTAAGATTTCACGCACGACAGTAGGCAACACTCTTGTAATAACCTTCAAATAAATTAGTTATGAAGAATCTAATCCTATCACTAATATTATTGCTTATTGTAGCGACTCTACAAGCGCAGAATAAGGACATCTACATTTCGATTGCCATGCCGGGTGAATGCACGCTTGATAACAACACAAAATCACTCCTGAAAAACAAATTTCTCACCCTTCTTTCGGCAGATGGGGTTGCCTCAATGGAATATGGTGCCATCGCAATGATACCGGAAGTGAACACCAGCAATTCCTCGACAATTGCTGGAGGCATGCGGAATATCCACTCCGTAGAGCTTAACATCACAGTAACTGTCCGCAACATCATAACAAATACTGTTTTCAACACACTGCAAATTGCTTGCAAAGGTGAAGGCTATACCGAAAGCGACGCCCAACGATCTGCCATTAACAGAATTGACCTGTCGTCGCCAACGTACACCCAGTTCATAGAAACGACAAAGTCAAAAATAGCGAATTACTATAAAGACAACATCTCTGTCATCATCACAAAAGCGAACACCCTTGCATCCCAGCAATCATACGATGAAGCGCTTGCACTACTTTCTACCTATCCGGAGTCACTGTCCGGCTACGGACAAGTGGCAACAGCCATGTCTTCTATCTTCCGAAAATGCCAGTCGCAGCAATGTGGCCAAATTCTGCTGGCGGCAAAAGCAGCCTACGCACAAAGGGACTATGACACTGCGGCCGAACTGGCTTCCACCGTTGACGCACAAAGCGAATGTGCCCGAGAAGCCACGGAACTGTTGAAAGCCATCCAACGAAGTACCGATAAAGAATATAGCGACCAACTGGCAGCAGAGAGAGAAAAAAGGCTTTCAGACGAACATATCAAAAAAGCAGAATACAAAGCCATTGCCAGCATTGCGTCAGCCTATTATCAACGACAGACGCAATATGTATTTTTCTGGTAATTCCAACCCATTTCGTGTATATTCCCGCATATAGAAAAGTCTTGATGTTGTCAAATTAACCGTCTATCGTAGTGGAAAACCGACCGCTCCGGGCTGTGGATGGACACGGCTCGGAGCAATCAATTTTTATCCCAGTCGGTCTGTAATATTTTGCCCCAAGTACGCACGCATTTACCAAAAAGGAATTGTCAAGATATCAATGTGGTATTGTTGTTCAAATAAAAAAGTCGTGGCGCTGTATTCACATACTGCGCCACGAAAAATGTACCAATTATTTAATCTCTACAAAACGTCTTCTACCGGTGTGTAAGGCAGGTTCCATGCTTCGGCTACGCCTTTGTAAACCACCTTACCGTTGACAACGTTCAAGCCCTCGAGCAACTCTTTGTTTTCCATACAAGCCTTGCGCCAGCCTTTATCAGCAAGCTGCAACACATAAGGAAGCGTCGAGTTTGTCAGTCCGAATGTAGACGAGCGTGCTACTGCACCCGGGATGTTGGCAACGCAATAGTGTACAATGCCGTCTACCTCGTAAATCGGGTCCTGATGGGTTGTCGGGTGTGAAGTTTCGAAACATCCGCCCTGGTCAATGGCTACGTCGACCAAAACTGTACCTTTCTGCATCAGCTTCAACATATCGCGAGTGACAAGTTTCGGAGCTTTTGCACCCGGGATAAGCACTGAACCGATAACAAGGTCGGCCTGTTTCAATTCTTCGCAAATATTATATTTGTTAGACATCAAAGTCTTCACATTCTTAGGCATCACATCGTGCAAGTAAGAGAGCCGCGGGATGGAAATATCACAAATCGTGACATCTGCTCCTGTTCCGGCAGCCGTATAGGCAGCAGCTGTACCAACGATACCGCCACCGATGACGAGCACCTTAGCCGGCTTTACTCCAGGAAGTCCCCCAAGCAATACGCCCTTACCTCCGTGATGGCGTTCGAGGAAGTACATGCCTTCCTGAACTGACATACGCCCTGCCACTTCCGACATCGGAATCAACAGCGGCAACGTATTGTCGGCACGGCGAACTGTTTCATATGCACAGCATACAGAGCCGTTTTCAATCATAGCAAGAGTCAGCGGTTCGCTGCTCGCAAAGTGGAAGTAAGTGAACAGCAACTGATCCTTGCGGATAAGTTTATATTCAGCCTCTATAGGCTCCTTTACTTTTACAATCATTTCGGCAATGCCGTAAACTTCCTCAATGGTAGGAAGTATTTTCGCTCCGGCGTTGATATAATCCTCGTCACAAAATCCGCTTCCGTTTCCGGCAGTGGCTTGCACATAAACTGTATGTCCGTGATTCACAAGTTCGTGAACTCCAGCGGGCGTCATAGCGATACGGTTTTCGCTATTCTTGATTTCTTTGGGAATTCCAATAATCATCGTTTTGTGTTTTAAGTGGTTTTATGTTTATTATTAAAGGTTTCATATCAACAATGCCGCTCCGTAGGAAAGCCACATAATCACCAGAAGTACGTATGTTATTTCCTTACGTATAGGATAGCATTTATACGCCAGATATCCGCAGGCAATCATATAGACCGGAAACATCACCAACAACAGCCAGGTACTGTCGTCGCGGCTGGCAAAATCATATTCCATCATAAGGAATGGCCATCCCACAACCGGTAACACGCTTACCGTAACCAGTACAATCAGCCATATGGGCATCTTGGGTGTGTTGTCGTCTTTTTTTGATAATGTCTTGTGTCTTGTCATAGTCTGCGGTTATTTTTCGCCAACGTTTTTCTTCGGCTGACAAGCAGCCAGTTCCGTTAGTCAATCACAAATATACAATGAAGAACGTTTTTGATAAAAATAATTTCCAAAAAAATTTATGGCGCCCCAATAAATTAACATTTTAAAATTTCTTTTCAAATTTATGCACATATTTGCGCTTCAGCGACGGAAACAGAGCCAAATTCACCTTACTCATACAGCCCAATCCAAAAAAATAGCTTACCTTTGCCGCAATTATCAACCATTTATTCCAAATTATGTCAACTTACACAGAAGACAAGAGAAAAGTGACAACTCGCCGCCTTATTGAAATGAAGCAGCGAGGAGAAAAAATCTCAATGCTGACAGCCTATGACTACTCAATGGCTAAGCTCATCGATGGCGCCGGGATGGACGTAATCCTCGTGGGCGATTCAGCATCCAACGTTATGGCGGGAAATGTCACGACACTTCCGATGACACTCGACCAAATGATTTACCACGGAAAATCGGTAATGCGTGCCGTATCCCGTGCGCTGGTGGTTGTCGACATGCCGTTCGGTACATATCAGGGCAACTCGAAAGAAGCGCTTTCATCTGCCATCCGCATCATGAAAGAAACCCACGCCGACTGCATCAAACTGGAAGGCGGCTCGGAAGTACGCGAATCCATCGAACGTATCCTCAGCGCAGGAATTCCGGTGATGGGACACCTCGGACTGACACCGCAGTCAATCAACAAATTCGGTTCCTACACAGTGCGTGCCCGTGAAGAAGCGGAAGCACAGAAACTAATGGAAGACGCCAAGTTGCTGGAAGAAATCGGCTGTTTCGCACTCGTTCTTGAAAAGATTCCGGCAGAACTCGCTACGAAAGTGGCAAAAATGCTGACTATCCCTGTTATCGGAATCGGTGCCGGAGGCGGCTGTGACGGACAAGTATTGGTAATGCACGACATGCTTGGCATCAACAAGGGATTCTCACCACGTTTCCTCCGCCGCTATGCCGACCTGGGAACCATCATCAACGACGCCGTTGCCAAATACATCGACGACGTGAAGACCGGCGATTTCCCCAACGAAAAGGAACAATACTAAGCCGCACGGCTTACACACGATAGAAAAACGGTTGCAGATTCACACTCGATTCTGCAACCGTTTTTTCATATTCCCACATCATCTCCGTAAACCGTAAACTGTAAACCGTAAACACATAAAAAACGCGGCCGGCTCGAAAGCCGACCGCGCGTTTTGAATTTATTGTTTTCGTTCTATTACTTTACCAATACTTTGCAAACTGTGTTGGCAGCCTTAACGATATAGAAACCAGCAGGAACATTTACTGTGCTTTCGCCAGCAGCAACGTTTACTGTTTCTACAACCTGGCCGGCAGCGTTGTAAACAACAACTGTGCAAGCTTCAGCAGCATTGATTACGATACCGTTTGCAGTAGCAACAACTGTTGTAGCGGCAGCAACTGCATCGTCAACACCAGAACCCGGTTCATTGAATGAGATAGGATAAGCCTGAAGATCTGTCTTGTAAACAGCAACTGCACAAACTACGTCATATTCACCGGCAGACGGAGTTTCTACGTTCCAAGCCTTCTGATAGTAAAGTGCCAAGCTACCAGTTGCATCAGTTACAACCTTGCCTGTTGCATCAACATTACCTGTAACGACAACCACCTTGTTCAAGTCAGACAAAGTAATTTCACCTGCCTTCATTGCGATCGGATAAGTCGGTACGTTCTGAGTTGCATCAGCAAATGATTCAGCTACCGGATACTGCATTTCTGGAAGACCGCTGAAGTTTTTATATTCACCCATGATGCCAGCAGGGATTACATCACCTACATTGTATTTAGGAACTTGATTTCCATAAATCAACATAGCGCCGCCTTCTGCATCCTTAACATAGAGGTTGCTTGCGTTCTGATAAGTTACAGTCACAGGGAAAGTAAACTTATACATGATGTTACCGCCGTTAGCTTCACCTTCAGCCTGGAATTCAGCAAGGCTTGAAACTTCAGCCGGAGCAGCGATTTCGTAAGTAGCCGATACTTTGTCACTGTTGTCAATACCGTCTTTCTTAGCATAAGCAGAAATTGTGTATGAACCAACTTCACTCAACACGATAGGAGCAGTGTATTCAGTTTCTGCACCGTCGTTGATTTGGTATACGATAGTAGCGCCGTCAGTGTTGCAAGTAAGCGCTACGTTCTGTGTACCATAGTAAGAACCTTCGTCAAGGCTGAATTTAGGATTAGAACATTTTGTTACTTCGCCTTCTGAATAAGTGATAGTCAAAGTCATTACACGCAATTGCGGATATTTACCAGCCTGGTTCTTGTTGCCAGTAACTGAAATATTCACTTCATTATTGGCGATACCAGTCCAGTTTGCAGTCTTATCATCATAAGAGAAAACAAATGAACCTTCAGAAACAGGATATGCAGAAGCATCGTCACCGCAGTTCCATGTACCACCGGCAAGTGTAAAGTCAATAGCATTGATTGTTGCACCTTGAGGAGCAGTAATTGTCATTGTATTCTGAGAATACAAACGGACAGCACCTTCATCCTTACCTGTGGAGTTATTAATATATTGATAATAGGCAGGATCTGTTTGACCTCCGTTTTTTTCAAAAGAGAAAGTAAATCCTTCAGCTTCAAAAGTTGTCAAAACGACATTGCTATTCCCACCCAACAAGTCAGCACAAGCGTCCGGGAAATGAACAGTCACCTCAGCTGCGTTCATGGCGAACAAGCCAGAAACAGCCATCAAAGAAGAAAGTAATAATTTTTTCATAAGACAAGTTTTTAAAAAAGAGTTAGACAACAAAAATATAAACAAATATTCAAAAAAGCAATACTCTATAAAGTCCTGTTCCTGAGCGCATGAAACCGCATAGTTCGCAAGTTTATCAAAACAGATGCAACATGCGGAGCTTTACCCTTCTTTTCATGCGTTTGCGAAACTTATTCTCCTTTTTTTCTGTCAAAATGCAGTTTATAACTTTTTTGTAACAACTGCCTAAAACATCATTACCGGCCTTGTCGCAACAAAAAAAGACGCCTCCCCTCGCGGGAAGACGTCCTTACATTATGGATTTCAAGATTGCTCTTTAGTCAGCAAGACCAACTACCTCAACATCAAATACGAGAGTTTCGTTAGCTTTGATGCCGGCATAAGGTTGTCCTTCTACACCGTAAGCGAGGTCACCAGGGATGTAAAGGATGTAGTGAGCACCCGGTTTCATCATCTTCAAACCTTCGCCGAAGCCCGGAACAACACCTGAAGGAGAGAATACGCGTGGTTCGTCACCGCTTGTATCGAATTCCTTACCGTCAATGTGCTTACCTGTATATTTTACTTTAACACGGTCAGAAGCCTTGATAGTTACGCCTTCACCTTCAGCGATTACTTTGTAAACCAAACCGCTTTCAGTCTTTTTCAAAGACGGATCTTTCTTCATCTGTTCAGCGATATAGGCTTCACCGGCGTTTTTGTTTGCGATAGCTTCCGGAGATTTTGCCATCTTTTCTGTTTTGATTTTTTGAATCAATGACATTACCTGAGCCTGAGCAGCTTGAGGAGAAGCAACTGAGTCAGCCAAGAAAGCGTCCTTGAATGCAGCAAACAAGAGAGCCTTGTCAATGTCGATGCTGTCTTGAGCAGCAAGAGCCTGAAGCTGACCTGTGATAGTCAAACCGATTTGCAAACCTTGGATGTAAGCCTTTTGAGTAGTGTCGGCAGCGAATGCAACCTGCATACCCTTGATGATTTCTGCCTTGTCAAACTTAGCACCTTCCGGAGCGTTCATCAATTCAGAACCAACACCATTACCCCACATCTGGCCGAAATAGTAAGCCAAAGAGTCTTCTTGAGTCTTCAAATCGCTTGTAGAACCGGCATTGCCTTTACAGCTAATACCTGTCAACATAAGTGCAGCAGCACCTAATAAAAACAGTTTTTTCATAATTTCGTTTAGTCTTATTTAGTTTGTTTATTTGATTACACGCAACAACTGGACATCGAAAATCAAAGTCGTGTCCGGACCAATCAGCCCGCCTGCACCGTTAGGACCGTAGGCAAGGTCAGAAGGGATATAAAGACGCCACTGGTCGCCTTCGTGCATCAGTTGCAAGGCTTCCACCCAACCCGGAATCACCTGAGTTACACCGAATGTAGCCGGAACACCACGTTCTACTGAGCTGTCGAACACTGTTCCGTCGATAAGTTTTCCGGTATAGTGCACTTCCACACGGTCGTTGGCTGTCGGCTGCGCACCGTTGCCCGATTCGAGCACTTCATATTGCAAACCGCTGGCTGTAGTCTTCACACCTTCACGTTTTGCATTTTCCGACAAGAAAGCTTCGCCTATTTCACGGTTCTGCTTGGCTGCTTTCTGATTGGCTTCCTGCATTTCCTTTTCCAGCTGCATGAAAAATTCCTGCACTGTCTGCTTTGCCTGCTCGTAAGTCATTTCAGGTTTTTTGCCTTCATAAACTGCGGCAACACCGTTGGCGAAATCTTGCACATTGAGTTCCTTGATGCCTGAGCCCATGAAATTGTGACCCATGCTCATACCCAATGCATAGCTTAGTTTGTCCATTCTATAAATTGTCTAAAATTGTTTATACCATCAGCCTGACCGCTCCCCGAAATACCTTTTCCGAATTACCGCCAAGCCATACATTTCCAAGCCACAAAGGTATGGTTTTCTCTCCGTCAATACACATTTTATTAATAAAAAAAACATAAAATCCGGCAAAACCGCTCTTTCTGCTGCCAAATCCCTCATACTGACAATATTTTTCTGCCGCTCAACCTATTTTTTCTCCATAATGCCGACAAAAGAAACGAGATTTTAAGTAACTTTACCTGACAAACTTAAACATTCAACCACAAACAACTTACCCTCACAGATACTATGAATACTAAAATCTGCCTTGCGGGGTTTGTATGCCTGACTGCTGCCGGTCCGGCACAAGCCCAAAATGCACCCGACCAACGGCCCAACATTCTGTTCATCATGTCTGACGACCACACGGCACAGGCCATCAGCGCCTACGGAGGCATACTCAGCACCGTCCTGCCCACGCCAAACATCGACAGAATCGGCGAGGAAGGAGTCCGACTGAACAACTGCTATGCGACCAACTCTATCAGTACCCCCAGCCGCGGTGCCATACTCACCGGACAATACAGCCACCGGAATCAGGTCTACACACTTCACGACCCGCTAAGTCCGTCACTGCCCAACGTTGCAAAAGAACTTCAATCAGGAGGCTACCAGACTGCCGTAGTTGGAAAATGGCATCTCCACGCCGAGCCGACGGGCTTTGACTGGTACAACGTTTTCCCCGGCCAGGGACGGTACCACAATCCGATTTTAATCGAAAAAGGGAACTGGGGCAGCGACCCGAACAAAGAAAAAGGCTACAAAGGCACCAAATATGAAGGCCACTCCTCCGATGTGGTGGCAAACCAGGCTATCAACTATCTGGAACACCGTGACAAAGACAAGCCTTTCTTCCTCATGTGCCACTTCAAGGCGCCTCACCGCCCATGGCAGCCGGCCGAAAGATTCAAAGATTTGCTGAAAGACGTCACCGTTCCCGAACCCGACAACCTGCTGGACACCTACGACGGCAAGGCCGCCTATAGCCGCCAGCTCCACATGAGCCTTGAACACATGGACTCCACAGACCTGAAATGCGCTATTCCAAAAGGCATGACGCGCGACGAACAGCGCCGTTGGGCCTATCAGCTCTACATCAAGGACTATCTGCGCTGTGTAGCCGGAGTCGATGAAAATGTAGGCCGGATACTCGACTATCTGGACCAAAACGGACTAACCGAAAACACGATTGTCATCTATACCGGCGACCAGGGATTTTTCCTCGGCGAACACGGATGGTTCGACAAGCGACTGATGTACGAGGAATCCATGCGGATGCCTTTCCTCATTCGTTATCCGAAAGAAATAAAACCGGGAAATGTCAACACCGACATCACGCTGAACATCGACTTTGCACCGACTTTTCTGGACTTCGCCGGCATCAAAAAGCCGGAATATATGCAAGGGGAAAGCTTCCGAAAGAATCTGACTGGCGACACTCCGGCAACCTGGAGAAAAGCCATGTACTACCGCTACTGGCAGAACGCCGATGTCTATCACAACGCTCCTGCCAACTACGGCATCCGCACCGACCGCTACAAACTCATCTTCTACTACGGCGAATCGCTGAACAAGCGCGGAACGGCCAAACGCTCCATTCAGCCACCGGGTTGGGAACTGTATGACATGGTAAACGACCCCCACGAAATGACAAATCTCTACAATGACCCGAAATATCAGGACATTGTAAAAGAGCTGAAAAAGCAATTGCTGGAACTGAAAGAGCAGTATGGCGACAGCGACGACGCCTATCCGGTAATGCAGGAATTGACCGACAAATATTTTTAAACCTAAAAACCCCGCACCGCAATCGGGTGCAAGCCCATGATTGGCGGCGCGATTACCGATTTGGGATTAATTCCCGACAAGCTACGGCAGAATGTTTCAGACAATGGCATTCTGCCGTTTTTTTTCGCAGAAAATTCGTCGCCGACGGCCGGTCTTTCAAAAAAAATCACTAAATTAGGAAGCACCTTAAAACATACGCCTATGAAAAAAGAACTCATATTCACACTGTCGCTGCTGGAGTTCATCCTCGGCACAGGCTACCTCTACACGTCATTCTTCAGTGCCGACAGCCGGCACGAATGGAACTGGTTCACAGCCATTCTCTCCATCGTCATGGTGCTATTTTTCGCACTGCTTGCCCTGCGGCTACTGACACCGTTGAAAATGAAGGGGTTGAAATGGACCCGCCATTGCCGAACGCTCGAATACCGCACCCAGTTTCCCGTCGGTATCCTGCTGTTTTTCGGCACACTGGCCATGCTTGCAGTCAACGAGTCGGCTGAAATGAAATATGTGTTTCTGGCGGCATTCGGACTTTCGGTTCTCGGCAAGGCGATGGTCAGAAAATACATGCACGAACATGTAAAATGACCAACTTCCTGATTTTTTCGCTAATTTTGGCAAATAATAATTTTAGGACTATGAATTTGCGAAACAATCTGATTATACTGGCAGCCGCATTATGCACCATGTCGGGCTGCGCCTCTTCGGCTACGAAAAAAGCGGAAACCGTACAGCCGCAGGAAAAGCAGGCGGTCGTACCGTCCATCCAGTTCAATGCCGACAGCGCATACGCCTACGTTGCCGCACAATGTGCCTTTGGCGAACGAGTACCCAACACCGAAGCCCACCGCAAATGCGGCGACTATCTGGCAGGCGAACTGCGCCGCCGAGGTGCAAAAGTGACGGAACAGAACGCCGACCTAAAGGCCTTCGACGGCACGGTACTGAAGGCCCGCAACATCATCGGCGAATTCTATCCGGAAAAGCCCAACCGCATCCTGCTGCTGGCCCACTGGGACTGCCGTCCGTGGGCTGACCACGACCCGAACCCCGACAACCGCAAAAAGCCGGTAATGGGAGCTAACGACGGGGCAAGTGGCGTCGGTGTCCTGCTGGAAATCGCACGCCTGCTGCAACAACACGAACCGCAGGCCGGCATCGACATTCTTTTCACCGATGCCGAGGACTGGGGAGCATCCGACGGCAGCGAAGAGTCGTGGGCACTGGGCACACAGCATTGGGTAAGCACGCCCCACAGAAGCGGCTACACCTACCCGTCGTTCGGCATTCTGCTGGACATGGTAGGCGACAAGGATGCCGTTTTCGCCCGCGAATATTTCTCGCAGGCATACGCCGGAAGCATTGTCGACAAAATGTGGGAAACAGCGGCTTCACTGGGCTATTCCGACCGTTTTGTCAACCGTGAAGGAGGAGCCATGACCGACGACCATGTGTTCGTCATCAAGGCCGGCATTCCCTGCATCGACATCATCGACCAGCGCACGGACACGCCTACGGGCTTCTGTCCGCAATGGCACACTACTTTCGACACGATGAACCTCATTGACCGTAGCACTTTGAAAGCAGTCGGACAAACCGTCACAACTTTATTGCTCGGAAAATAGCTTTTTGCGTTAAAAAGGGTTTCTATCGGCAATATTTCCGTCAAAAATAAGTAATTTCGCATATCGTAGATTTGTAACACGCAAAATGAAGGAATCTTTAGGCATATCTCAAGAACAGAAGCAAGTTCAACGGCTCACTCCGCAGCAGGTCCAATTCGGAAAAATGCTGGAAATGAGTCAGCTTGAAATTGAGGAAAAGGTACGCCAGGAAATTGAGGACAATCCCGCCATTGAAGTGGCATCGCCCGCCGAAAGCGAAAAGATGCTGACCGAGGACGGGGAGGTGTTCAAGGAATCGTCGCAGGACATGCAGCTGGCCGACTTCCGCGATATGGACGATATGCCCGACGGCTACGACACGGCACACACAGCCGGCACGCCCGAAAGCGAAAATCCGGCCGAACGCAGCTCCGAAATTCCAAGCTACCGCCTGAAGGAAAACAACTACAGCCCTGACGACAAAGTCTACGAACCGACCATCGTATCGGAAAACTCCCTCATCGACTTCCTGACAGAACAGGTGAACGAGCGCAACCTGACCGACGAGCAGATGCAAATAGCCGACTACATCATCGGTGAAATCGACGACAACGGCTATCTCACCCGCACTGTGCCGTCAATGGCGTCCGACATCGCTTTTCAGACGGGTCTGGACATCAGCGACGAGGAAGTGGCCAACGTGCTGCAAATCATACGCGACCTCGACCCTGCGGGCGTAGCCGCCACCGACCTGCGCGACTGCCTGCTGCTCCAGCTCGAACGTCTCGGAGGCTCCAAGCGCAACATGCACGCCTACGAAATCATCGACAAGCATTTCGAGGAATTCTCCAAAAAGCATTTCGACAAAATCATGTCGGCAATGTCAATCTCGGAGGAGGAATTCAAGGATGCCATGCTCGCCATACGCGCACTGAACCCGAAACCCGGAAGCCTTTACAACTCCACCGACGGCAACACGCAGCACATCATTCCCGACTTCAACGTCGAAGTCGACGGAAACAACGTGACGCTCACGCTACTCAACAATATTCCCGACCTGCAGATAGAGCAGACCTACCAGCTGATGTACGACGGACTTTCCAACCGCAAGGCCGCCAACCGCAACGAGGAAAAGGCGAACGTGTTCGTAAAAGACAAATACGAATCGGCGGCAGGATTCATCAAAATGCTCCGCCAGCGACAGGAAACTCTGTTCAACACGATGCAGGCCATCGTCAACTGGCAGCGCGACTTCTTCCTGTCGGATGATGAAGCGACACTGAAACCCATGGTACTGAAGGACATTTCCGCCATCACCGGCTACGACATCTCTGTCATTTCCCGGGCAACGGCAGGAAAATACGTCAGCACACAACGCGGCATCTACCCTATCAAATTCTTCTTTAACGAAGGTTTGAAACACGAATCGGGCGAGGACGTGTCCTCCCGCGAAATACAGAAGGAACTGAAGAACATCATCGAGGCGGAGGACAAGAAAAAGCCGCTCTCCGATGAAATCATCTGTAAAATGCTCCAGCAGAAAGGCTACGAAATTGCCCGGCGCACCATCGCAAAATATCGCGAGAAACTGGGCTATCCGGTGGCACGACTGAGAAAAGAATTATAAACCTGCAAAATTTTTACTTGAAAATGGATATAATGAACAAAATACCAAATACTCTGGAAGCAAAGGCCATGAGAGTGCTGCACTACATCTCCAGCTTTTTCTCGGCCCTGCTCAGTCCGCTTTTGATGCCTACCTACGGCATGATTGTATCACTCTGGATGTCCAACCTGCTGGTGCTTACGCTTCCGGCCAAACTGACCGTGCTGTCGGTCATCTTCCTGCTCACCTGCGTAGTGCCGGTTGCCCTCATTCTGCTGCTGAAAGCGCTGAAGCTGATTGAGGACCCGCACCTCAACAACCGCAAGGAACGCTTCATCCCCTACGTCATCACGATTGTGTGCTACGTGGCAAGCGCCCTCTATCTGGCGTCCATCAACGCTCCGGAATGGCTTTGGATGTTCATGTTCGGCGGCGGCTGCGCGGCACTGGTATCGATGATTGTCAACTTCGCATGGAAAATCAGCGCCCATATGGCCGGTATCGGCGGATTTGTAGCCCTCGTATGCCGCATCAATGCTGACGGCGACGGCATTTTCGAGCTGCTTCCCGTCATCTGCATCGCCATTGTCATCGCCGGAATCCTCGGCACATCGCGCATCGCCATGGAACGCCACACGTTTTGGCAGGTAATTGCCGGAACCGTCAACGGCTTTGTATGTGTATATTTTCTGTAAACATTTAATATATAAAAGATATTATGAAACCGATTGTAAGTATCATCATGGGCAGCACTTCCGACTTGCCTGTTCTTGAAAAAGCCGCAAAACTTTTCGACGAGTTTGAAATCCCGTTCGAGCTCAATGCGCTCTCAGCCCACCGCACTCCGGAAGAAGTGACCGCTTTTGCCACTTCCGCACAGGAACGCGGACTGAAAGTAATCATCGCTGCGGCCGGAATGGCTGCACACCTGCCGGGAGTAATCGCCGCACAGACCACAGTTCCGGTAATCGGCGTGCCTATCAAATCTACGCTTGAAGGCATGGACGCCCTGCTTGCCATCGTTCAGATGCCTCCGGGCATTCCGGTAGCCACTGTCGGCATCAACGGCGGACTCAATGCCGCTATCCTTGCCATCCAGATGCTGGCGCTTTCCGATGAAAAGATTGCTGCTAAACTGGAAGCCTACAAGAAGAATCTGGCTAAAAAAATCGTGAAAGCCAACGAAGAACTTTCGCGCATCGAATACAAATTCAAAACTAACTAATTCGAATTTTTTCCACTACGGTTACCCTGCGCGAATCAGTGCAGGGTAATCTGTTTTTCAGGTTACAACTATGGACAGCTTCAACTATATCCGCCGGAAATCATCGGCCGTAGAAATCGGCAACATTCCTCTTGGCGGTGACAATCCAATCCGTATCCAGTCGATGACTTCGACCTCCACCCTCGACACGGAGGGCAGTGTCGCACAGTGCAAACGCATTTTCGACGCCGGTGCCGACTATGTTCGCCTGACGGCTCAGGGAGTGCGCGAAGCGGAGAACATCGGAGTCATACGCCAGCGCCTGCACGACGACGGCTACACAAAACCGCTCGTTGCCGACATCCATTTCAACCCGAAAGCGGCATTTGCCGCAGCGGTGACTACCGATAAGGTACGAATCAACCCGGGCAACTTTGTGGACGCGGCGCGCACATTCAAGAAACTGGAATACACGGATGAGGAATATCGCGAAGAAATCCAGAAAATCGACAAGGCGCTCATCCCGTTCCTTGAAATATGCCGCGAGCATAACACAGCCGTACGGTTGGGTGTCAACCACGGCTCGCTTTCCGACAGAATCATGAGCCGCTATGGCGATACGCCTGCCGGAATGGTGGAATCGGCAATGGAATTCCTCCGAATCTGCTGCCGCGTGAAATTCTACAATGTGGTCATCTCCATCAAAGCCTCGAACACGGTCATAATGGTAGAAACGGTACGCCGCCTTATCAAGGCCATGGACGAGGAAAACATGCACTTCCCACTGCATCTGGGTGTGACAGAAGCCGGTGACGGTGAGGACGGACGCATCAAGTCGGCTGTTGGAATCGGCGCCCTGCTTTCCGAAGGCATCGGCGACACCATCCGCGTATCCCTGAGCGAAGACCCGGAACTGGAAATACCGGTGGCACGAAAACTGGTGGACTATATCACGGCACGCGCCGGACATGCACCTATTCACGGTACATTTGCCCAAACCTATAATTATATAGAGCCGCAACGGCGCACTACGAAAGTCGTAGGACCGGTGGGCGGCGGCAAACAGCCGGTAGTGCTCACCGCCCTGTCGCGCGAAGAACTGAAGGGCTATAAGCTCCAACCTGACTACACATTGGAAGAATGCCGGGCACATGCCGACGGCATCAACTGGATGGAAGCCGACGCGTCAGCCGATGCCGAAACAGTGGCACGCGCAGCCGAAGCAACTCCCGACACCGTCATTCTGCTGACTTCCCGCCATCAGAACCCGGTCGGCGAACTGCAATCCTTTATCCATCGCCTGACGGACTGCGGCTGCACAGTGCCGGTAGTGGTACGCATGTCGTACAACGACTCTGAAGCAGAAGACGTACAGATAAAGGCAGGAGCCGACTTTGGCACACTGTTCATCAACCGCCTTGCCGACGGCATTCTGCTGGAAGCGCCGCAACTGAAAGATAAAGCCGACGCCGTGCGCTACGCCTTCGGTATCCTTCAGGCTGCACGTCTCCGTGTCAGCAAGACGGAATTCATTTCCTGTCCGAGCTGCGGCCGTACTCTTTTCGACCTGCAACAGACCGTACGCGAAATCAAAGCTGCAACATCCCACCTGAAAGGTCTCAAAATCGGCATTATGGGCTGCATTGTCAACGGCCCGGGCGAAATGGCGGACGCCGACTACGGATATGTAGGGGCGGCTGTCGGAAAAGTCAGCCTTTACAAAAACAAGGAATGCATCGAACGCAATATTCCTCAGGAAGAAGCCCTGACCCATCTCATCGACCTTATCAAGGCAAACGGCGACTGGACAGATCCGGAATAGACAACACAACTCCGATACAAAAACAAAAAAAACTCTTGCCCCCTCTGGGACAAGAGTTTTTATTTACTCTATTTATACCTACTTCATAATGAAAAACCTTATTTTTAGTCTCATTTCTTGATACTCCTTGCTTAAGCACAAGTAGGTATAAAAAAAATTGATTGTCTCACGACAACCAATCTTGTTAACCTTAAATCTAATACCATGAAAAACACATTGCAAATGTACAAACATTATGTTATATAGCATAGCAATAGAGCAAAAAAATGCATTACGTTTGATTTATTTAACACATATGTACTCAAATTTCGCCCAAACCTTCATTTTAGGGCAAAAAAAATCCTCCCTGCAAGCAGGAAGGATTGAAATTCTTGTGCCCAAGACCGGACTCGAACCGACACAGCTGTTACACCACCAGAACCTGAAACTGGCGCGTCTACCAATTCCGCCACCTGGGCATTTCAGATTTTCGATGGCAAAGATACAGAAAAATTTGTTAATACGCGCATTATTCCAAACTTTTTTATCTTTTTTAATGCAAGAAAATCGTACCTTTGCACTTGATTTTCGATTAAGTAATTAATTTATAGGATAATATATGGAAAAAGTTACAAACGGCAAGTATGTTGAACTTGCATACGAACTTTCAGAGCTCGACGGCACTAAAGAAGAAACAATGCTCGTAATGACCAAAGAGCATCCGGAATGCATTGTGTTCGGCGTTGAACAAAACGTATTGCCAGCCCTCCTCAACGCACTTGAAGGAAAAACAGTCGGCGACACATTCGACACCGTCATCGAACCAAAGGACGCTTTCGGCGAATTCAACGAAAAGCTGCTGATGACTTTGGAACGCGAACTCTTTGAAAGAGACGGTAAATTCGACAGCGAACACGTACACAACGGCGCCATCATCACCATGATGACAGCTGAAGGTTATCCTGTACAGGGCCTTGTGCTAAACGTTGGCGAGAAAAACGTGCAAGTCGACTTCAACCATCCGCTTGCAGGCAAGACAGTACATTTCAAAGGCGAAATCCTGACCGTGCGCGACGCTACCGAACAGGAACTTCACCCGTCATGCGGCGGAGGATGCAGCGGTTGCAGCGGATGCGGTGACGGCGGTCATGACCACAATTGTGGCGGCTGCGGCGACGGATGCTGCCACTAAACACCGTTTCAGAAACAAACAATAAAGGGGTTGCGGTCAGAAAACCGCAGCCCCTTTGCTGTTTCTTACCCACAAATATTTCCTTTTGGAACCTAAAGATTTCACAACAAAACATAAAATATTTCGCTTTGAAACACAAAATTTACTGATTTTTATCTATTTTATAGGTAGAAACCACAAAAAACAGCTCAAAATCTTTTATTTCCCATTTTTTTGACTTATTTTTGCGACATAGCAACAAAAACAAAGCTACGTTCGTAATATTTGCAATTACGTTACGAAACAAAAGAACGAAATGCCAATAAGTATGACGAAGCTTATACTATAACCTTTCTTAATTCACCTTAAAGACGTAAGACATCAACTAATTTAATACCTCTAATTATGAAAGCGACAAAAAAACTGACAGGACTTTTAAGTTTCCTGCTTATGATTTCTTCTTTTGGAGTTGCAAACGCCCAATTGCACATGAGTGGAACTGTTAGCAACAACCACCTGTGGCGCGGTATGGAAGTCGGCGACGGTCTTGTTCTTTCAACCGACCTCTCTGTTTCCGACAAAAATCAATACATCCGCGCCGGCTTTTGGGGTGGCACAAACGTTACGGGTTCATACAAGGAATTTGACTACTATGTAACCCTCTCCTACAACCGGCTGAGCCTCTCTATCTGGGATATCTACAACTTCTCGCCGGGCGCTACCTACAACAACCGCGAATTCTTCAACTACAAGAAAGGCGAAACAGGCCGTTTCATCGACGCTACCCTTTCCTACACCATCAGCGAAAAGGTTCCTTTGCTGCTCAGCTGGTCAACCGTACTCTACGGCCGCGACCGTGACGCAATGAACAAAAAGAACCTGTATTCAACTTTCGCCTATGCGGAATATCCGGTTTACAAGAACGAAAAATGGACAGTAACTCCGGGATTGGGAGCCGCATTTGCCCTCTCGCCTGCCAAAGACGCTGCCGGAAATAAAATCAAGAACAATTTCTACGGCGAATCTGCCGGTATTGTTCACATCAGCCTGGCTACTACCTACAATCTGACAATCAAGAACTACGCAATGCCTATCACAGCAAAAGCACTGTTCAACCCGAAGAGCAACAAGGGATATTTCCAGATTGCCGCACAGGTATTCTCTTTCTAAGCGAACAAAAGCCTGATACGTTTCTAATATGAATGAACGGTCCGGAATTGCCAACCTTGGCATTCCGGACTTATTTTTACCACCTGACAAATATTTTCATAACCGCCAAACCATATATTTACATTCTTTAACAGCAAAAATTTGCTAAAATAGTCAACATACACTTTGTTTGCATAAAAATAAGATACCAATCATAATAACTGACAACATCATGAAAAAATTACTTTTGATTGCAATTCTATGTATGGTCGGACTAATTTCCGGCAATGCTGCCGAAAACAGATGGCATGTGTATGGCGGTGCAAACTTGTCGCATAATACGGAATCCTTGTATGAAGGCTCCTACGGCTGGGGAGCAGGCGGCTTCCTGGGCGGAGGCTACGAAATCAACTTTTCAAAATATGTGAGCCTGTCGCCCCAACTCGAAATCAACTATATCAACAACGGAGCATGGACAAAAAATAACTTCTATGATTTCTATGGCAACCATTACGATTGGCGCGGAATGTGGAACATCAGCATTCCCATCGTGTTCAACGTACGGGTACCGCTTTCCGACAAGGTGGGGCTTCGCATCGGAGCAGGTCCTTACGTTCAGGAAACCTTTGTGCTGCGCGAATATGCCTACCAGACATCAAACATGGTGACCAACACGACGGAGAATTTCATGAAACGTTTCAATTTCGGTGTCCTCGGTGAAGCGGCAGTGGAAACCGGACAGCATTGGGGATATTTCTTCCGCACGCAGTATCCGTTCTTGAAAGAGACTTGGAGCCGCAAGACGCTGACACTCTCGTTGGGTGTACGTTACACGTTTTAAGGGCATAACTCCATTTTGAAATATCAGACAATTACGAGGACAGCAGAATGCAATTCCGCTGCCCTCGTTTTTTCATCAATACCCGGAAAAACCGTAAACTGTAAACCGTAAACCCTATACCACCAGCTTCGCTCCCCGCAAAGGAAAGGTACGAAGCTCCTCAGTCAGTTCAACCGTAACACAGACCGTATCGCCGGCGTTGCATTCCGTTTCACCGCACGAAACCGTATAGTCCTTTTCCACATTAATGCAGGTAAGCGCTATCGCGCGGCTGCCATTCACCATTTTAAGCGGCATACCGCCCCGCAACACCACTGCTCCCGAAACCTCACATTTGAACATCACCCCGAACGACATGGGGATACAGCCGACAACGGACAGTTCCACGGCGTTTTTCACGGGTTCCGGCTCCGCATTCTTCTTTTCTTTACGGCCAAACAGGCGTGACAATAATTTCAACATAGATATTAAACTAAAAGATTATTACCGGTCAAGGGCATCGGCCGCCCATTTCAGATATTGCGCCGCCTTTTCGTCGGCCTGACGGGCATAGCGCATCTGGGTTTCATACTTGTCGAGAGCCGACTCCGCATAGTTCATTTGTGTTTTCGCACGGTCGGCGTCGCCCCGCTTCGTGTAGTAGGCCGCCTCGCGCTGATAGCTTTTCGCCCGATCCAGATAGTACTGCGCTTCACGGCGATAATTGTCGGCACGCTTCTGATAGTATTCCGCTTCGCGCTGGTAGCTTTCCGCTTTCTTGCGGTAATAGTCGTCGGCCGAGAGCGACGGCACAAACAGCAGCAGCGAAATGATGGTCAGCAACAGATGTTTCATAACGTTGTTCCTCCTTTCCCTTTTCTTTTTATCCAAAATTACGAAGAAACACGACACGGCGCAACCACACAATCGCGACCTCCGCACTATCCGGACGCCCGACACCACCATCAGGGTAAATTATGTCACTAAAAAGCTGATTATTTTACAGAGAACCCTACGCCTTATTCTTGCGGAAACGGCCGAAGGCATAGGTGAGCACCTCGCGCTGGATATTGGAACGGAGCAGACGGTTGATGCCGTAGTAAACCACTACGCACACGGCACTCTGCACCAGCAGCGACAGCCACGCATTGGAAAGCCAGGCTCCCACAGCCAACTGGCAGCACGCCACGAGCAGCGCAATGAAAAAGTAAGGAAGCACGTCGCCCACGATATTCCGTACCCGATAGCCGGTCACATGGCCGGTGAACACCAGTGCATAAACATAGAACAGCCCCGAAGCGGCAAACTGTCCCCAAATCATTTCCGTCACTCCATAAGGAATGGTGACACAAATGGCGGCAACCATCAGCACGTCCTTCACTATCTCATAGCTGACAAGAGCTTTCGAACGGCCTATGGCAAGGATATAGTTGTTGTAGAGCGAAGTCAGCACCAGAAATATGCCGCGGGCCACAAGAATCTGAAACAGCACGATGGCCTCGTCCCACTTCGTACCGAACAGGATATGAAATATAGGCTCGGCCACGGTAATCAGCAACAGGAAAGTCGGGAAAAGCAGATAAGCGGCGAAACGGTTCATCTTGCGCATGGCACGCAACAGACGTTCCTTGTCATCCTGGAATCCGCTCAACACGGGCAAGAACGACGATGTGACAATCTGTGAAAACGAGGTAATGCCCATTTTGCTCCACTTGTCGGCCTGCGTATAGCAGCCCAGCTGCGACAAATTATAGTAGGCACCGATGACAAACGAATAGACATTGAGGGAAACCGTGTTGAGAAACGAGCTCGACATCACGCCAAGCCCCACGGAAAACATCGAGCGCAGGGACGCCATGCTGAGCCGGTGGCGGGGCACCCAGCCGGTAGTCAGCCACAGGAAAAGCGACTTTACGCCGGTAAGTGTCAGTGTCTGCCACACAATCGCCCAGGCACCGTAGCCGGCAATGGCAAGCCAGATACCGACAGCACCCGACACGACAAGCCCGATGGTATTGCCGACGGCCACACGCGCGACGGTCATCTGCTTCATCAGGCGGTTGGTCTGCACAATAGCCAGCGCGCTCAGTATGAACGATACGAACATGGCCCGCGAAAGGCCTATCAGCCGTTCGTCGCCAAACATACGGGCAATCAGCGGAGCACAGAACCAAAGAATCACATAGATTCCGACACTCATGGCCAGATTAAACCAGAAAATCGTGGAATAATCCCTCTCGGTCGGATTTTTCTTCTGTATCAGCGCACTCGAAAAGCCGCTGTCGACAAACAACGATGCGAAGGACTGAAACACAAGAATGGCGCCTACCAACCCGAAGTCCTCTTTCGACAACACGTTGGCAAGCACCACTCCCGTCACGGCATACAGCACCTGCGAAGCGAACTTGTCGATAGTGTTCCACTTCAGCGTGCGCGCCGTTTTCAATTTCACATCACTCTCTTCCATTCTAAATATCGGTAAAGCCATCCTCGGATGCCGGTTCTTCAGCAGCCGGTTCTTCTTCCACGACAGTAGGTTCGGCAATATCCACCTTCACGGCCTTGATGCTGCCGATTTTTGAGGTAGTCACCTTGTTGGGCGCTCCCTTATAGTAAACTTTTCCCGTACCGGCTCCGCCTACACTCAGCGTATTCGTCGGCTGACAGCTGATGTTGCCCGTTCCGACAATGCGGCATTTCACATCCTTTGCCACAACGCCAACAGCACGGATTTCGCCAGTACCCACATTGTTAATCGTCAGATTGTCGCACTTACCGTAAGCCTCAACCGTACCTTTACCGGTGAGCAGTTTCAAGTCAAGATTGGTAGCATCCAAATCCTTGGCCACAATCTTGCCGTTGCCCTGCAAAGTCACGGAAATCTTGGCAGCCGGCTTCACACCGCTCACATAAAGTGTGCTGTCCTTTGAATTCTCAATCTTGGAAAGGAATGAAGAATAGACATAAAGCGTAGGCTTTTTCGCCATCTCCACACCTTCCTGCTCCAACTGCAGACGAAGTTTTCCGCCGTTGTTGGTAGCGATGATATAGCGTGCATACTCCGGTTCCGTTTCAAATGCCACATAGCCTACCGAGTCAGGATTGGAGGAATACACGACATTGATATTATCGTCCAATTCCAATTCACTGAATTCCCCTACAGGAATCTTATAGGAAGCGGCCTGAACTGCTGAGGACAGGCAAACAAACAGTGCCGCTAAAATTACAGAAAGTCTTTTCATATCAAATTTGTGTTATTAAATGAGTAGTCAAAAAATCGCAGTCCACAAAAATACAATTCTTTTCCTATTCCAACTACTGTTTAAGTCTTTTTAAAACCCAAAACGGTTATTAGACCGCCAAACAAGGTTTGGCTATTGATAGTGTGTACTTTAGTTGGCTCTTTAGTCGTCTTCCGGCACTGCTGTCGGCATCTTGCTTCCTGTCTTTTCTCGATGTAGCCCGCTACATCTTCGACAAAGCCAGAAATCAATCTGGCCTGACAGCAGCGCGAAATCCATCATAAAGTCTAATAACCGATTTGGGTTAAAGCAATCAATTAAAGCCGCGTGTTCTCAATCTCGTCAAGAATGGCCGAAAGCTCCGCAAAGGTCTTGGCCTGAAGCATGGCAATGCGTGTGTCACGGAAATTCGGGATGCCTTTGAACAGCGGCGAGGCAGCCAAATGGCGGCGGATATGCAGAATGCCCCTGTACTCGTCAATGTTGTCGATGCTTTCGCGAATCTGACGGCGGAGCAATGCCATTTTTTCCGAAGCGGGAATCGGCGCAATCGGTTCACCATGTTGCAGATAGTATTTCATTTCGCGGAATATCCACGGTGCACCGATGGATGCACGGCCCACCATAATGCCGTCGACACCGTAGCGGTTGAAATAGTCGGCGAGCTTTTCGGGCGAGGTAATGTCGCCGTTACCGATAATCGGTATCTGTATGCGCGGATTGTTCTTCACCTCTCCAATCAGTGTCCAGTCGGCCTCTCCGGTGTACATCTGGCTGCGTGTGCGTCCGTGAATGGTCAGCGCCTTAATACCGCAGTCCTGAAGCTGTTCAGCAAGCGTAGTGATGATTTTGTTCTCACAGTCCCAGCCCAGACGGGTTTTCACCGTCACCGGCAGCTTCACGGCCTTGACAACGGCAGTCGTGATGGCAAGCAGCTTGGGAATGTCGCGGAGCATACCGGCTCCCGCACCCTTCGATGCCACCTTCTTCACTGGACAACCGAAATTGATGTCAATCACGTCCGGTCCGGCCGCTTCCGCTATGCGGGCTGCCTCCACCATCGGTTCCACCTCCTTGCCGTATATCTGAATGGCAACGGGACGTTCCGCCGGATTGGTGTGGAGCTTGCGTGTCGTGCTGTTGATGTTGCGCACCAGTGCATCGGCCGAAACGAATTCCGTGTAAACCATATCGGCACCCTGTTCCTTGCAGATAAGGCGGAACGACGGGTCGGTCACATCCTCCATCGGCGCAAGCAGCACAGGCTTTTCGCCCAAATCTATATTGTCAATCTTCATTTTTCTTCGTTCTTGTCAATGTCCAATTCTCACGTATCACAATATGCCAGTAAGTTTCCCGACGCCCTCCAGTTCCGATTCCGGAAGTCGGGCAATCATCTCGCCGGCCGTCAATCCTGTCAGCGGATGCCGCCATGTAGGGTTGACCTCCGCAAGTGGAACAAGCACAAACGCCCTTTCCGCCATACGCGGATGAGGCACGGAAAGCGTTTCCGTATCAATCACCTCGCTGCCGAGATAAATGATGTCGACGTCGAGCAGGCGGTCGATATACTGTCCGTCGCCGTTGCGGTGCGCTCCGGTTCCCGCCGCGCGCTCCACCCCTCTCACCACTTCAAGCAGGCGGCTGCCGTCGAGGTCGGTGTCCACTTCTATTGCAATATTAAAAAAGGGGCTATCCGACTGATAGCCCCAAGGTTCGGTAACGTAAACCGACGATTTGCGGGCACGGCATCCAAGCAGACGCTCTATCTCTTCGACGGCAAAGCGCAGATTCCTGCCCTTGTCGCCAAGATTCGTGCCGATGTTAATGCCTGCCACCCGCATCATTTCCGGTAAACGGTATTATTACAGTTTCTTCGAAACTTCAATTTCTTCGAAGGCTTCAATCATGTCGCCTTCCTTCACATCGTTGTAGTTGTTGATGTTCAAACCGCAATCGTAGCCGGAAGCCACTTCCTTCACGTCGTCCTTGAAACGCTTCAACGAACCCAAGTCACCGGTATAGATAACGATACCGTCGCGGATAAGGCGTACCTTGCTTGTACGCTTGATTTTTCCTTCGCGTACCATACAGCCGGCAATCGTTCCCACACGGGAAATCTTGTAAGTCTGGAGTACTTCGGCCGTACCGGTAACTTCTTCCTTGATTTCCGGAGAAAGCATACCTGCCATAGCGTCCTTCACCTCTTCGATGGCATCGTAGATGATTGAGTACAGACGGATGTCAACACCGTCGTTCTCAGCCAGACGTTTGGCAGCGACTGACGGACGAACCTGGAAGCCGATGATTACGGCATCGGAAGCCGAAGCCAAAGTAACGTCGGATTCGGAAATAGCACCCACAGCCTTATGGATTACGTTCACCTGAACTTCCGGAGTAGACAGCTTGATCAAAGAGTCGCTCAACGCTTCGATAGAACCGTCCACGTCACCCTTCACAATCAGGTTCAGTTCGTGGAACTCACCCAGAGCACGGCGACGGGCAATGTCGTCGAGACCCGGCATACGGCGTGTGCGTTCCTTCAACTCACGCTGCAACTGTTCGCGGCGGTTGGCAATTTCACGTGCCTCGCGGTCGGAGTCAAGAATGTTGAACGTGTCGCCCGCAGTGGTAGCACCGTTCAAGCCCAGTACAAGTACCGGAGCCGACGGACCGGCAGTAGTCACACGCTGGTTACGTTCGTTGAACATGGCACGAATCTTACCGTAGCTTGTACCGGCTACCATGATGTCACCCACATTCAGCGTACCGTTCTGCACGAGCACAGTTGCCACATAGCCACGGCCCTTGTCAAGCGAAGATTCGATGACTGTACCGACAGCCTTACGGTTAGGATTAGCCTTCAGGTCGAGCAATTCGGCTTCAAGCAGCACCTTTTCCATCAGTTCGGCAACACCTGTACCCTTCTTGGCAGAAATTTCCTGCGACTGGTATTTACCGCCCCAGTCTTCCACCAGGTAGTTCATGTTGGCCAACTCTTCCTTAATCTTGTCAGGGTTGGCGTTTGGTTTATCTATTTTGTTAATTGCAAACACGATAGGCACACCGGCAGCCGAAGCGTGGTTGATAGCTTCGACAGTCTGCGGCATCACGTTGTCGTCGGCAGCTACGATGATGATGGCAATATCGGTCATCTTCGCACCGCGCGCACGCATCGCCGTAAACGCTTCGTGACCCGGAGTATCGAGGAACGTGATACGGCGGCCGTCGTCGAGTTTCACATTGTAGGCACCGATGTGCTGAGTGATACCACCCGCTTCACCGGCAATTACGTTTGCATTACGGATATAGTCGAGCAAAGAAGTCTTACCGTGGTCAACGTGACCCATCACCGTAACAATCGGCGGACGCTGCTGCAAGCTTTCTTCGTCGTCCTCCTCTTCAGCGATGGCTTCTGAAACTTCTGCACTTACATATTCTGTCTTGAATCCGAATTCCTCCGCTACGATATTGATGGTTTCAGCATCCAAGCGCTGGTTGATGGAAACCATAACACCGATGTTCATACAAGTGGCAATAATCTTGTTGACAGGAACATCCATCATCAGGGCAAGGTCGTTGGCAGTCACGAATTCCGTGATGCGCAGGATCTTGCTTTCTTCGCGTTCGAGTTCGGCTTCTTCGCGTTCACGCTCTTCGAAGGCTTCACGCTTTTCCTTTCTCCATTTTGCACTCTTCTTCTGTGGCTTGTTGGTCAGACGTGCCAAAGTTTCCTTAATCTGCTTCTGTACGTCTTCCTCGCTCACCTCCGGCTTGATATGGCGTTTCACCTTCGGCTGGCGGTCCTGCTTGTTCTTGCCGCCGCGCTTCTGATTGTCGTCACCACGGCCGCCCGGAGCTGCATTCTGGTTGGAGCTGTTTTCAATATCCACCTTCTCTTTGCCGATACGCTTGCGCTTCTTCTTCTGATCGGCTCCTTCAGCATTGCCGTTGTTGCCTTTGTTTGCAAGACGTTCGCGACGCTTTTCCTCTTTAGTCTTCTTCTTCGGACGCGTCTGCTGATTCAGCTCGTCAAGATTGATTTTACCTACAATCTTCGGTGCGGAAATCGTTTCTACGACCGTCTTTATTTCGTTGGTTTCGGTATTCACTTGCAATCCTTTGTTTATATTGATTTCGGGAGCAGGCTTGGGAGCTTCTGGCGCCTTGGCCGGAGCAGCGGCCGGTTCAGCTTTTGCAGGAGCCGGTTCGGCAGCCGGTTTCACCGGAGCTTTCTCTACCGGTTTTTCCACCGGCTTCTCTTCCGCTTTCTGAGGTTTCGGCGTTTCCACCACTTTCGGCTTGTTGATTTCGTCGAGATTAATCTTGCCTACCACTTTTGGCTGCGGTACCACAACAGTCTTGATTTCTTCTTTCGGCGCAACATGAGGAGCCGGAGCCGGTTTTGCCTTCTCTTTATGACGGTCCGAAGAATATTTGTCGGACTTGGACTTCAAATCCTTGTCATTCTTGAAAGCACGCACCAGCATTTCATACTGTTCGTCGGTAATACGAGTGTTGAGATTGTCCTCAACATTCTGGTTGTTTTTTTGAAGGAATTCCACCAGCGTCGAAATTCCCACGTTCAGGTCTTTTGCTACTTTACTTATTTTTATTGCCATATTATTTAATAAGTGGTTTTTAAATGGAAAGATTAAAACCTCACATGCTCCACACCCGATAAAAATCTAACTCTTTATCCTGCTGGAATAGAAAGCTGTTTAATCTTCAAACTCAGCTTTCAGCACATCAATTACATAGTCAACAGTACCTTCTTCGAGGTCTGCCTTGTCGATCAGCTGTTCGCGCGGCATGTTGAGTACGCTCTTGGCAGTCGTGCAGCCGATATTCTTCAGCGCATCGATTACCCAGCCGTCGATTTCATCGCTAAATTCATCAAGATAGATATCGTCGCTGTCGTCAGTGAAACGGTATACATCAATTTCGTAGCCGGTCAGCATAGTGGCGAGCTTGATGTTCAAACCGCCCTTACCGATTGCCAACGAAACTTCTTCCGGACGCAACATTACTTCTGCATACTTTTCTTCTTCCTTGATGCGGATAGACGAAATCTTTGCCGGGCTCAATGCACGCTCGATGAAGAGCTGCGGATTGGATGTATAGTTGATGACGTCGATATTTTCATTCTTCAATTCACGAACGATACCGTGGATACGCGAACCCTTCACGCCGACGCATGCACCCACCGGGTCGATGCGCTCGTCGTACGACTCAACGGCGATTTTGGCTCTTTCACCCGGGATACGGGCAATGGCCTTGAGGAGAATCAGACCGTCGTGGATTTCCGGAACTTCCAGTTCGAAAAGGCGACGGAGGAATTCGTTGCTCGTACGCGAAACGATGATTTTCGGATTGTTGTTCGTGTTCTGCACTTCCTTGATGACAGCACGTACAGTTTCACCTTTACGATAGCGGTCAGACGGAATCTGCTCTTCTTTCGGAAGAATCAGCTCGTTGTGGTCGTCGTCGAGGATAAGCACCTCACGCTTCCAAATCTGGTAAACCTCACCAGTAACGAGTTCGCCTTCCATGGCCTTGAACTTGTTGTAAACGGCATCTTTCTGCAAGTCGAGAATCTTTGAAGCCAAAGTCTGACGAAGGGTAAGAATAGCGCGACGGCCGAATTTGGCAAACACGATTTCCTTAGTCACTTCTTCACCAATCGTACACTCAGGGTCAATTTCACGAGCTTCGGTCAAGCCAATCTGCATGCTCGGATTTTCCACTTCACCGTCAGCTACGACCTCCAGGTTTTGATAGATTTCACAGTCGCCCTTGTCCGGGTTCATAATTACAACGAAATTTTCGTCCGAACCGAACATCTTAGCCAGTACATTGCGGAATGATTCCTCAAGTACACTAATCATAGTTGTCTTGTCAATGTTTTTCAGTTCTTTAAACTCTGAAAAACTGTCAACCATACTTATGGGTTCCTCTTTCTTTGCCATCGTATTAATTAAAACTGTATTAAATATTTAGTGTATTTTATTTCATCATATTTGAACGGAAGTTCTTCTTCCACCACTACCGGACGCTTGGCGCCTTCCGGCTTTACCTTCTTGCTGACGGTCAGCACAAAGCCTGCTTCGTCGGCGTTTGCCAGCGTGCCCTTCAGCTTTTTGCCGTCGGCAGTGAGCACTTCCACTTCGTTTCCGATATTCTTCACATATTGGCGTACGACCTTCAAAGGCGATGTCAGTCCGGCCGAGCCGATTTCCAGTTCATAGTCCTCCACATCACGGTCGAAATCATTTTCCACCAGGCGTGTCAGGCGGATGCATTCTTCAATGTCGACAGCCGTGTCGCTGTCAATCTCCACCACAATGCGGTTGTCTTTTCCGATTGTCACGTCAACGAGGAAAAGGTCGGTGTCCGCCATTCCTTTAGTCAACGTTTCTATCAAGGCACTTTTATCAATCATCTTTTCCTCCTTTTTTCTGATTTAGTGGTTAATAAAACGCTATGTACCAATAAAAGAATGGAGAGAACTTCCGCCCCCTCCATTTCCATTCCGTTTGCAAATATACTGATTTATCGCCGAATACGCAACGCCTTAATTATATAGTGGTTTGCGCAGCTATTTTTATTAAGATTTTTTAATTACTGCACACTATATTATAACACGATTTAAGAACCCTGTTATCCTTCTTTTTCGCCGAAAGCAAGGTCACCTGCATCACCGAGACCGGGCACAATATATTTGTGTTCGTTAATCTCGTCGTCGATGGCTGCCACCCAAAGCGTAGTGTCGGCAGGGAATTTGTCGCGAATGAATTCAATAGCCTGACGCGAAGCGATGACCGACACCAGATGTATCTTCGCCGGTGTTCCTTTTGTAAGCAGAGCTTCATAGGCAAGCTCCATCGAAGAACCGGTAGCAAGCATCGGGTCGCAGAGCACCAATGTCTTGCCCTCGATGAGCGGAGCGGCTATATATTCGATATGAATGCGGAAATCATCTTCGCTGATATACTTCCGATAGGCTGAAACAAAAGCGTTCTCAGCATGGTCGAAATAATTGTGCAGACCCTGATGCAACGGAAGTCCGGCACGGAGAATCGTGGCAAGCACCAGCGTGTTCTTTACAGTATGGCTTTGTGCCGTTCCCAGGCAGGTCGTTGTCAGTTCGTCGTTGTAGTCAAGAGTCTTTGAAATTTCATAGGCTGCAATCTCGCCGATACGTTCGATGTTGCGGCGGAAGCGCATCATGTCTTTCTGGATATTCACGTCGCGAAGCTCCATCATATACTGATTGACGAGCGAGCGGCTTTCTGCAAAGTTTACGATTTTCATATAAGAGTTGTTTTTAATATTTCCTGTATCTGCATCTTGTCGGCGGCAAGCTGTGCCATCAGCTCGTCGAGCGACCCCATGCGCCGTTCGTCGCGGACATGCGCCACAAAATCGACGGCTATTGCCGAACCATAAATATCGCGGTCGAAATCAAAGATGTTGACTTCAACCGAAACTTTCCCGCTGCCGTTGAAAGTGGGACGCACCCCGACATTGAGCATTCCGCCGTAAAGCGTTCCGTCGACATGCACACGGACGGCATATACGCCGTTTTTCGGCAAAAGCAGCGAACGGTCGGCAAGCGCAATGTTTGCCGTCGGATAGCCCAACTTACGGCCGTTCTTAAATCCGCCCACGACGGTGCCTTCCAGACGATAGGGACGAGAAAGCATCTGCGCGGCCAACGCCACATCGCCGGCAGCCACCAGCCGACGGATTACCGACGAACTGACATGCCCCAACGGCGTGTCGAGCTCCGGAGTCTGCATCACTTCCACACCCAGTTCACGACCATAGTCCACATAGTCGGCAAACGTGTCGCTGCGGTTGTGACCGAAACGGTGGTCATAGCCCACCAGCAGCAGGCGGACTCCGTAGGTATCGCGTATCAGACGGATGAATTCACGGGCAGAAAGTTCCGACAACTGCTTGTCGAAATCCAATACGATAGCATAGTCGATTCCCGTTTCCGCCAGTGCCTCCAGTTTAGCCTCAGGTGTCATCAGCACCGGAAAATCGACGTCCGGATGCAGCACAGCCTGCGGATGCCGACGGAAGGTGATGGCAGCCGACGACAATCCGCGCCGACCGGCCTCGCTCCGCAAAAAAGCAAGCACCGAACGGTGTCCCACATGTACGCCGTCAAACATTCCGATGGTGGCAGCCACCGGAACCTGCAACCGTTCTCCCTGTGCTACGATATTCATCCTTCGGAGCGGTTATTATTTGAATGCTTCCATAAATTCAGTGCCGGGCTCTACCAACCAAGTGCGGAAGCCCAAACGGGCAGCCGCCTCAAGATTCGCCTGCGAGTCGTCGAAAAACAAGGTTTCCTCCGCCTTTATGCCAAACTTGTCGAGCACGTTGTGGAAAATCTGCGGATCGGGTTTCGCACAGCCTTCCTCATAGGAAAGACACATTCCGTCGAAATAGTCCTCCCTGTTCTTTCCGTCAATCTGAAAGTCGGTTTTGATTTTGCTGTCAAACATGATGGCGTTCGTGTTCGAAAGCATATAGATTTTATATTGTTTGCGCAAGGATTCAAGCGCACGCAGACGTTCTACGGGAATACCAAGAAGGAAACGGTTGAAAGCGTCGTCCATTTCAGCATCGCTCACTTCGCAGCCGATGCGGCGGCGAATTTCCGCACGGAACTCGGCCGGCGTAATCTTTCCTTCTTCCAACTGCATGAACGGTCCGGTCTGGCAATAAAGTCCCAACATTTCATCGGCCTCTTTCAGCCCCAGCTGTTCCAGTGCCTCCACACAGTTTTCACGACGGAGATTCATAATCACCCCTCCCAAGTCAAAAAGGAGGTTGCGGACTCCGTCCAGATTCTTCACGTTTTCCATACCAATCAAAATATTTCTGCAAAGTTAATTCAAGTGGGGGGAATAGCCAAACAAGCAGATAAAAAACCGACTGCATCCCCTGCCACAACCGCCATGCCGGCCGCAATTCCGCCGACAGAAAAGAAACAATCGGATAAACGTTGAGGATATATAATATTTTCGCTACATTTGCAATCAAGTAACTGGACTCAATATGTTGACATTGACTTCTCTGCTTCGTCCAATATTCATGAAGCGGATAAAAGAAAGCGGTAACTTTGAAAAAAATGAAGACGAAATCCAGTTTGCCCAACTGAAAAAACTGCTCAAAAGTGCAGCCGAAACAGAATACGGCAAACGGTACGGCTTCAAACAGATATGCAGCTACAACGACTATCGCAGTCAGGTCCCGCTGGTTCGCTATGAAGACATCCGCGACTACGTGATGCGCATGCTCAAAGGCGAAAAGGACATTCTGTGGCATGGAGTTGTAAAGAATTATGCGCAGTCGTCGGGCACATCCGACGGCAAAAGCAAATATATCCCCATCACTCAGGAGGGATTCCGTCATTGCCATTACCAAGGCACGTTCGACACCGTGGCACACTACCTGAATCTGAACCCCGACAGCCGGGTGTTCGACGGCAAGGCTTTCATTCTCGGCGGCAGTTTTGCCAACGAAATCCATCCGGGCAACAACGTCAAGGTGGGCGACCTTTCGGCAAATCTGATTGACAACATGAACCCGCTCGCCAACTTGGTGCGCATTCCGTCGAAACAGATTGCACTGCTGGAGGACTGGAGCGTCAAGCTCCCCGCACTTGCCGAAGCAAGCCTTAACCAGAACGTGACCAACATTTCCGGCGTTCCGTCATGGTTCCTCTCCGTAATCAAGGAGGTGCTTAAACGCAAAGGCGTCGACAATATCCACGACGTTTGGCCGAATCTGGAAGTGTTTTTCCACGGCGGCATCAGTTTCCGTCCCTACCGCGAACAGTATAACGCCATCACGGACTGCAGCAAGATGCACTATCTCGAAACCTACAACGCTTCCGAAGGATTCTTCGCCGTTCAGACTTCGTGGGACTCTCCGGGCATGATGCTCATCCCCGACTCCGGCATTTTCTATGAATTCATTCCGCTGTCGGAAACCAACAAGGAATTCCCGGAAACTGTAACCATCGACGGCGTAGAAAAAGGCAAGACCTACGAACTTGTCATATCGTCGAGCAACGGCCTGTGGCGCTACCGTCTGGGCGACACCGTAAGAATCGAACAGACCAACCCCGTGAAAATCACCATAGCCGGACGCACCAAGCATTTCATCAACGCTTTCGGCGAAGAGCTGATGGTGTATAATGCGGATGAAGCCTTGGAGCGTACGTTGAAAGAATGCGGCGGAGCCATCGCCAACTATACCGTTGCGCCAGTCTTCGCTACACGGACAAGCAAGGGACGACACGAATGGCTCATTGAATTCGAGCAAATGCCCGACAACATGGAACAGTTTGCCGAAACGCTCGACCGCCACCTGAAGGAGGCCAACTCTGACTATGAGGCAAAGCGATTCCAAAACCTGTTCATCGACCGGCTGACCATCGTCACGGCGCGTCACGGAATTTTCGACGAATGGCTCAAGAACCGAAGCGGAAAACTCGGCGGACAGCGAAAAATTCCCCGTCTGTCAAACGACCGCACCATCATGGAAGAACTTTTGAAACTTAACAACAAACAATAAAAACAGACTTATGAGAAAATCTCTTTTTTTACTGGTTGGAGCTTTCTGCCTCGCCCTTGCAGCAAACGCAACGCCGAAATACATCTTCATGTTCATCGGCGACGGCATGGGCATGGGACATGTGATGGCAACGGAAACCTACAACAGACTCGTTCTTAACAACGACGAAAACATACTGATGATGCAGTTCCCTGTAGCGTCAATGGCAATGACCTACTCGGCCAACAGCCCGGTAACCGACTCTGCGGCCGCCGGCACTGCCCTTGCTACCGGCAACAAGACCAAGAACGGAATGATAGGCATGACGCCCGACTCTGTTGCCGTTACCAGCATTGCCACTGAACTGAAGGCACAAGGCTACGGTGTAGGACTCGTCACTTCAGTGGCATACGACGATGCAACACCTGCATCTTTCTATGCACACCAGACCAACCGAGGCATGTATGAAGAAATCAACGCCGACGGTGCAAAATGCGGCTTCAACTTCCTGGGCGGAGCCGGCACTCACGTTGCGGAAAAGAGCAAAGAAAAAGCCGAACAGGTGTTTGACAACTACCGCGCCAACGGATTCACCGTTGTCCACGGACTGGATGCACTCAGCAAAGCCAACGCCGGCGACAAGGTGCTGCTCACCAGCCACGCTCCTGTAACTCCGAACGAAATCGGCTATACCGTTGACAGCATCGCAGGTGCCCTGACGCTGCAACAGCTCACCACGGCTTGCCTCGACCACTTGAAAAAAGTGTCGCCCGACAAGTTTTTCATGATGGTGGAAGGCGGCAACATCGACCATGCCGCACACGGTAATGACGGTGGAGCTGTTGTAAAGGAAATCCTCAACTTCAACAAATGTATCCGTGTGGCATACGACTTCTACCTTCAGCATCCGGAAGAAACGCTCATCGTCATCACTGCCGACCACGACACAGGCGGCATGACCGTAGGAGTGAACAACGGTCCGAAGAACATCACGTTGAAGGAAATGGACTGCCAGAAAATTTCAAAAGAACAGTTCAATGACTTCTGTTCGAAAAACGGCGACTTCACTTGGGAACAGATGAAGGAAGCCATGAGCGACAAACTGGGCTTCTGGACTAAAATCGGCATCAACGAAGAAGAGGAAGCACGCATGAAAGAAAGCTACGACCGCATGAAGGCTCACGACGACCGCACACAGAAGACACTTTACAAGGAATTCTGGAGTTTCACAGCCATCGTGTTCGACATTCTCAACCACAAATACGGTATCGGCTTCACCACCACTTCCCACACAGGCAACCCGGTTCCGGTATTCGCCATCGGCGAAGGCTGCGAAGAATTCAAGGACCTCAACAACAATATCGAAATTCCACAAAAAATCCGCGAGCTGACCGACCTCGACTAATTTTCGACAAGAAAATATACATACAGCGAGTCTATCTCAAAATAGAATCTGAGATGGACTCGCTATTGTTTAAACAGTCTGCGTTGTTAAACAACTACAACCGCTTAATAAGGACTTAACCCCTGACACCAAATTTCAAATCCTATTTTTTTATTTTAAAATGCGAATTGAAACTAAGGATATAAACAAATAAAAATGACTAAGGTCGATAATTAATGAGAAAAGAATATTAACCCATTCCCATTTTTACTACCTTTGTATTTAGGATATTAAAAACAAAGATTGTTCAACAATATGAAATGGCAAGTGTGCATATAGCTGCGCTTAACGGATAGCATTTTAGTATAGGCTTGTATTTCTTTATTTTACCATTATCTCAAATAATCACATTACAAATAGTTATGTCACCAACTGACACAACTCGTTGTATTTTATCATGTTGAACAATGAATTATACATATAAAAATATATGGCTCATCAATTTTCCGGTTATGATGAGCATCCTTATCGAACAACTTATAAATATTACCGATGCCATTTTCTTAGGCCATGTTGGCGAAATAGAGTTAGGGGCATCTGCGCTTGCCGGAATTTGGTATCTCGCTATTTACATGCTTGGTTTCGGATTCAGTTTGGGTTTGCAGGTTGTCATTGCACGGCGCAATGGCGAACAGCATTACTCGGAAACGGGCAAGACCTTCTTTCAAGGATTGCTTTTTCTGTCTGGTCTGGCTATCCTGTTGTGCATTGTTTCGAAAGTGTTTTCTCCTGTTATACTGGCTAAATTGATTGCATCGGAGAAAGTATATTCTGCAGTCATTGACTATCTGGACTGGCGCATTTGGGGACTGATGTTTTCTTTTCCATTTCTTGCGCTTCGGTCTTTTCTGGTCGGCATTACACTTACAAAGCCTTTAAACAAAGCAGCATTTACCGCTGTCTTGGTGAATATACCTTGTAATTGGCTTTTCATATTTTATTATGATATGGGAATAACCGGCGCCGCAATGGCATCGTCTTTTGCTGAACTATGTTCACTGGTAATATTGTCAATCCTTGTTTTACGGCAAATGGACAGACAAGTATATGGTCTGAACTGGCAATTTGACAAAAACACATTATATCATGTCTGCCGTGTTTCTATTTGGAGCATGTTCAATCCATTTATCGGAGTGGCCTCATGGTTTGCCTTCTTTGTTGCGATTGAGCACTTAGGAGAAATAGAACTGGCGGCTACGAATGTCATACGCAGCATATCCACCCTGTTTTTCGTAATTGTCAATTCTTTGGCCGCAACAACCGGCTCATTAGTCAGCAATCTATTGGGAGCAGGACAAAAGAATCAGGTTATCCCGTTATGCAACCGGGTTATCAGTTTAGGATATGCCGTAGGAGGGCCACTTATTATTCTTTCTATAATCTGTTTCAATCCGCTTTTCAAAATTTATTCGGAAAGCGAAAGTCTGATGCTGATAGCCAGATTGCCGTTTACGATTGCCCTGTTGAATTATGTTTTTGCTTTACCGGGTTATGTATGTATGAATGCAGTAATGGGGACAGGTGCCACACGTACAACCTTCATCTTTCAGACTGCAACCATCGTTGCCTATCAGATTTATTTATGGACGATAAGCTATTTCAGCACATCCCTGTCTGTATATTGGACAGCAGAATATCTATATGTGATATTGCTTGGAGTGCTTTCCATTATCTATCTTAAATGTAAAAATTATTAATCGTTTGAATCCCATGATTAAAAAAATATATCCTCGCACAGGAGATACACAAACAGTTTATCTGAATGCTGTTGTGAAAGACCCTTCTATTGAAGTTGGAGATTATACTATTTATAATGATTTTGTATCAAATCCGTTACTTTTTGAACAGAATAATGTACTGTATCATTATCCAATCAATCACGAACGACTAATAATCGGTAAATTCTGCTCCATTGCTTGCGGCACAAAGTTTCTGTTCAATTGTGCCAACCATACATTGAAATCTTTATCAACCTATACATTCCCTTTGTTTTATGAAGATTGGAATTTAGAGAAATCTAATGTTCCAGATGCCTGGGATAACAAAGGGGACATCATAATAGGTAATGATGTCTGGATAGGTTATGAAGCCATTATCATGGCTGGAGTACATATCGGAGACGGAGCAATCATTGCCACCCGAGCAGTTGTCACAAAGGACGTACCACCTTACACCATAGTAGGCGGTATTCCCGCCAAACCAATAAAAAAGCGTTTCACCGATGACATTATCCAAAAATTGGAGACTCTGAAATGGTGGAACTGGCCTATTGAAAGAATCCGTCAAAAATTGCCTTGCATTCTCAACGGAAATATTGATAATTTGATTGATGATAATGAATAATCCACAATATAAACGAGCGTATTTGATTGAAAATACGCTCGTTTATATATACTGATTGCTGTTCCAACTAAATCTTCCCATACCTTAATTCCTCTTTCAGTATTTCATACACATAAGCCGAGCTTTCAATATAGAGTCCGGTTGCTTCATCTGAAAGTTTTGCAAAGGTTTCGGAGTTATAGAATTCTTTGAGTGCAGTTGGCAAGTCATACCCATTATCTTGCATTAGGTAAGTAATTATGTCTTTGGTTATACCCTCCACCAGATATTGCGTTCGCTTATTCATATTCTGCGTAAATATTTAATGGCTTCCGCCGAGTGAAACAAATATTGCGATGAAACCTTTTTGTATTTTAAGCCATTCACGAGCATTTGCAAGTCAATGATGCCGTCATCAAAATTACGGAATAAAGTTGCAATGGTATCATCGGCAACCGGCCCAATCACAATATCAAAGTTATGTGTCGGTTGCATATTATGTCTGCTACGATTAGCCATAACGAACAAGGCCCACTCTTCATTCGGCTCTTCAAAGGTCTTTACCGAAAGAATACGCAATACCGCTTCATCGAACTCAAACACAGTTACAGTTGGCTCTCCGCCATAGATGGCAGAAGTACGTTTTGCCATCTGCTCCGCCTGTTCTTTAATTTCAGTCAGATAAAACCCTTGTCCGAAATCCTTGTAGGGTTTGCATTTTGACAAATCTATCCGTTCAATTACCATATTTGAACCATGATACAGCTTCATTGAATACCCCCTCCATTATTTAGACAAACTTGTGTAAGATCCTGAACGCTATCATCAAATGAAAGCAAATGCTCTGCATCATAATGCTCCGTAAGAAAATCGATGCCCTTGAAACGTATCAAATAATTGTTCGCTTCCCGAACAGAAATATGATGAGCCCTCGCAAATTCACTGATAGCAGCAACAATATAAGCAATCATGTTCTTATCAATTGCCTGCGCATTCTGCAAGACAACGGAAGCCGACATGCCAAGTGCATCAAGCACCTTTGTCACGGTTTTTATCGTAAGGCCCTTTCCACTTTCAACTTTAGAAATCTGAGCCTTACCGACACCCACCCGTTCGCCAAGTTCTTCTTGTGTCAGCCCTTTGCGAATACGTTCATTCCGAATCATCGAACCTATATTTTCAATTCTATCCGTCATACCATATATCTTTCTACATATCCCATATTCTACAAATATAGCGGAAGGCGAGAGCAGAGACAAATGAAAACGGAGTTTTCAAATTTGACTATGCCAAACCGCATCCTATATTCTACAAATATAGGAAAAGTTTCCAAAATAGGAAACAACAGAACGTTAATATTACATTATTTATGCTGTTTCACTCATATGCATAGCAACAAAGCCAAACAAAAGGAAAAAGAAAAAAATCCGTCTAATTTTTTATCCGACAGACTATATGCTCGGCGGCGGTTTCGCGCTAAAATGCAGAAAAAAAGCGTAAAAGGTTGATAATTCAATAATTTGTTTGTATCTTTGTGCCGTTTTAACGGAGCGAATTTTGGGAGGATTGACAACTTACAAATTAGCCCTAAAGGGTATGCCTGCTGGTAATCAGCAGTTTAGCTACCTCGTCGATACCGAGTTTTTCAGTAAAATGGAAAGCGCGGATATTCACGCGGGTAAGGTTTCTGTCGAGCTGAACGTAAAACATGACGGTGATATTTTTGACCTTTCATTCATAATGAACGGTGAAATCATCATCAGTTGCGACCGCTGCCTCGACGATATGCCGCTAAATGTCGACACCGACTATCACCTTGTTGTGAAGTACGGAGAAGAATACAACGACGAAAGCGACGAAACGCTAATCATTCCGGAATCATACAACGACCTGGACTTGTCGTCGATTATCTACGACACCATCGCGCTGACCATTCCGCTGAAACACATTCACCCGGAAGGAGAATGCAACGCCGAGATGACGGCACAGCTCAACCAGCACCTGGCCTCCATTTCCGACAGTGAATCGGATAGCGAAGAAGTAAAAACTGATCCTCGATGGGATGCATTGAGGAGCTTATTAGATAACAAATAAAAATAGATAAGAAAATGGCACATCCTAAACGTAAACAATCTAAAACAAGAACAGCGAAGAGAAGAACTCACGATAAAGCTGTAGCTCCTACATTGGCACTTTGCCCGAACTGCGGTGCATGGTATGTATATCACACAGTATGCGGCGAATGCGGTTACTATCGTGGAAAAGTAGCTATCGAAAAAAACGCAGCACTCTAATCCGAAGGTTAAAGTCGCTGTGAAAAAAAGATTGTCCTAAATACCAATTTAGGACATATTTGTTTAACAGAATACCCTTTCTACAATGTTTAGTGCAAGAATAACGGGAATAGCTTCTTATGTCCCGGACTACATATTGACCAACGACGAACTGTCGACAATGGTAGACACAAACGACGAATGGATCACCACACGCGTGGGCATCAAGGAACGTCGCATTCAAAAGGGTGAAGGCTTGGGTTCTTCCCACATGGGAGTTATCGCCGTAAACCGCCTGCTCGAAAACACCGGCTGCAAACCGGAAGACATCGACCTGGTGATTTGCGCCACTTCTAACCCTGACTACCGTTTCCCGTCTACAGCATCTATCATTGTGCACCAATGCGGCTTGAGCAACAGCTACGCTTATGACATTCAGGCTGCCTGCGCAGGTTTCATCGTTACTCTTCAATCAGCTGCCGCATATATCCGCAGCGGTATGTACAAGAAGGTAATCGTGGTTGCTGCCGAAATGATGTCAAGTATGACAAACTACGAAGACCGTACAACTTGTCCGCTCTTCGGTGATGCCGCTGCAGCCGTTCTGGTTGAGCCGACAGAAGAACCGAACGTGGGAGTTATCGACGGTATCTTCCATGTGAACGGAGAAGGACTGCCTCATCTGGTGATGAAAGCAGGCGGTTCAGCTCACCCGGCAACTCAAGAAACCGTAGCCAACCGCGAACACTTCGTTTACCAAGAAGGCCGCGCCGTGTACAAGCACGCTGTAACTGACATGCTTACATCGTCGCAAGATGTAATGAAACGCAACAATCTGACGGTTGACGACATCGACTGGTTCGTTCCTCATCAGGCAAACTTGCGTATCATTGAAGCTGTGGGCGACCGCCTCGGCATCAATCCGGACAAAGTGCTCGTAAACATCCAATATCGCGGTAACACGAGTGCAGCATCTATTCCTTTGTGTCTCGACGAGAACAAGGACAAGCTGAAGAAAGGCGACAAGATTGTGCTTACAGCCTTCGGAGCCGGCTTCACTTGGGGTGCAATGTACATTGTTTGGGACATCTAACCGACACCTATATAAAGGAACAGCATAGACAATCGTGCGGGACACGGCACAAGAATCCGCCGGAAGCCGAACTTTCAGCCTCCGGAATGTGCGGAATTTTCTTGTACCGTTTCCCGCTTTGTTATCTTACATCAACTCTATTTTTAAACGCTCACTGAACAAATTATGCACAAAGCCGGTTTTGTAAACATAGTCGGAAACCCGAACGTCGGAAAGTCGACGCTGATGAACAACCTCGTTGGCGAACGCATTTCCATCATCACATCCAAGGCGCAAACAACACGCCACCGCATTCTGGGAATTGTCAACACAGACGACTACCAAATCGTATTCTCCGATACCCCGGGCGTACTGAAGCCGAAATACAAGCTGCAGGAAAGCATGCTCAACTTCTCGGAAAGCGCGCTGACCGATGCCGACGTTCTGCTGTATGTGACCGACGTGGTGGAAGACGCGACGAAGCACCTCGACTTCATCGAGAAGGTAGCGAAGGAGAAGGTGCCCGTACTGCTCGTCATCAACAAAATCGACCTGCTGAAAGGCAATGCCGACCTGGAACAGAAAATGCAGTTATGGCAGAAATACCTGCCGAACGCCGAACTTTTCCCGCTCTCGGCAAAGGAGAATTTCAACGTTGCCAACCTGATGAAGCGCATCGTGGAACTGCTGCCCGACTCTCCGCCCTACTTCGGCAAGGATGCACTCACCGACAAGCCGGCACGCTTTTTTGTGACAGAAATCATTCGTGAGAAAATCCTGCTCGAATACGACAAGGAAGTGCCCTACGCTACCGAAGTGCTTGTTGAAAAGTACGACGAAAGCAACGATGCCATCCACATCATGGCGGTTGTCTACGTGGAACGCGACAGCCAGAAAGGCATCATCATCGGCAAAGGCGGTGCAAAGCTCAAACGTGTGGGCATCGCTGCACGCCGCGACATCGAAACGTTCTTCGGGAAACGCGTGTTCCTGGAAATTTTCGTAAAAGTGGAGAAGGACTGGCGCAACCGCGAGAACAAGCTCCGCTCGTTCGGATATATTGAATAACAGTTAGTAATTTAGAAAAACAAAAATATAATTCAGAAAGATATGGGAAGATTAGTAGCCATCGTCGGACGGCCGAATGTAGGCAAGTCAACGCTGTTCAACCGCTTGACGCAGACTCGTACAGCCATCGTCGACGACACTTCGGGCACAACCCGCGACCGCCAGTACGGTAAAGTGGACTGGTGCGGACAAGAGTTTTCCATCGTCGATACGGGCGGTTGGGTAGTCAACTCTGAAGACATATTTGAAGGTGAAATCAACAAGCAGGTATCCATCGCCATCGAAGAGGCCGACGTGATTCTTTTCGTTGTCGACGTGATGAACGGCGTTACCGACCTCGACGACAGCGTGGCAGCTATCCTGCGCCGTGCTAAAAAGCCGGTAATCCTCATCGCCAACAAGGCCGACTCCAACGAATGGATCTACAACTCGGCTGAATTCTATTCACTCGGATTGGGCGACCCGTTCTGCGTTTCAGCAGTTAACGGCTCGGGAACTGGAGACCTTCTTGACGAAATAATGAAACGCTTCCCGGAAAAGGAAGAGGAAGAAGAACAATTGGAAGAAATTCCGCGCTTCGCCATCGTAGGACGCCCGAATGCTGGAAAGTCGTCCATCATCAACGCCTTTATCGGTGAAGAACGCAACATCGTGACGAACATCGCCGGCACGACACGCGACAGCATCTACACGCGCTACAACAAGTTCGGATTCGACTTCTATCTGGTGGACACTGCCGGTATCCGCAAGAAGACAAAGGTGAACGAGGATATTGAGTACTACTCTGTTATCCGAAGCATCCGCGCCATCGAAAATTCCGACGTTTGTATCCTGATGATTGATGCCACTCGCGGTATCGAAGGCCAGGACAGCAACATCTTCTCGCTCATCCAGAAGAACCGCAAGGGACTCGTGGTATGTGTCAACAAGTGGGACCTCGTGGAGGACAAGAGCCAGGCAGCCATCAAGCACTTCGAGGCAGCCATCCGCGACCGCTTTGCGCCGTTTACCGACTTCCCCATCATCTTCGGTTCGGCACTGACAAAGCAACGCATCTACAAAGTGCTGGAAACGGCCGTTGAGGTTTACAACAACCGCAACCGCATCGTTCCGACATCGGCACTCAACAACTATATGCAGGAAATGATTGCCGCATATCCGCCTCCAGCAAACAAGGGCAAGTATGTGAAAATCAAATATATCACCATGTTGAAAGGTTCAAAGATTCCTACATTCATCTTCTTCTGCAACCTTCCGCAGTGGGTGAAAGAACCCTACCGCCGCTACCTTGAAAACAAGATTCGCGAACAGTGGGACTTCAGGGGAACACCAATCAACATCTTTATGCGCGAAAAGTAATAACCCATTATACACGAAGCTCCGCCGACTCCGACGGAGCTTTTTTAATATTCAATACATACTATGAAAAAATTGTTTCTTTTTGCATCGGCAATTCTCGCCCTTTCTGCCTGCTCGCAGAAAGAAGTGGCTCAAACAGCCGCACCGGCAACCGAAACCGACTCCACCTACACCGTCAGCGGTCAACTGGTAATCGCTCATGAAGTACGGACGTTCACAGCCGACGGCGACACAACGGAGCAATGGATTATTGACAAAAGCGGAAAGCTCATCAGCGACTACCGCTCGCTCACCGGCGACGGAGTGGAAAAAGCCACCCCTGTCAAAGCCGTACTGAAAGTGAAGAATCTCGGCAAACTCGACGACGGTTTCGCCGCCGACTACGACAATGCACTGGAAGTAGTGGAAATCGTCTCCCTCCAGCCGCTGGAATAAAAGCCCTGAACCCCCAAATAAACCGCCAGAAATGGCGGTTTATTTGTTTTTACCTAATAATTACCCCCTTGACGCAATTACTTCCGCGTGCCATCGGACTTCGTCACGGACATGCTTCGGCGACAGCACTTCGACTTCACAGCCGTGCGAAAGAATTTCCTGCACAAAGTCGTATGTCGGTGACAGATAGTAGCGAAAAACAGAATACCCATCTGCATTCTCGATTTCCTCCTGGGAATGGTGCAGCGGGAGGGTTCTGAAATATTTACGCTGTGTGCCGTACACTTTCAAATCGACAAACTCCGGCGGACAACTGTCTTGCGAAATGATTCCGAACGAGTTGTAGAAATAGTCTTCCGGACTGAAAGTTTTAGGCATCGAAAATGTTTTTTCTGTTTGCCGCAATTCCTGAATCCTGTCCAAAGCATAAATCCGCAATATATCCCTACCGACATTTCTTGCCAGCAAATACCACCGCTGTCTGAAAATTTTGACAAGATAGGGCTCAACCTCTACCACGTATTCGTCCTGACGCCAGAAACTTTTATATTTCAATGCCACCGCCAACCCGTCGCGCATGGCTTCAATCAGCGGAGTCAGAAATTTTTGTCCGGAAGGAATCTGCTCAAACACGATTCTCCGTTTCAAGTGGTGGCTTTCATTGATAAGGTTGTTCACCGCAAACGTATTGAGCAACCAGGCCCTGACACCGCCCTTTTCCATGTCGTCGGCATTCTCGATATAGTATTTGTATCCGCCGCGCCTATGGCATACGATATTGATATCAAACATCTCCTCAATAGCCCTACGATGGTTGTGGAAAGTTTTCAAAGGCAATTCCATGCCCTCACTCATGTTGTTTCTCAACCACTTTGCATTGATTTCCTCAAACGTAATACCATTTGCCCGATATATGGTGTCAACCAGCCATATATATCTGTTAAATAAATCACTCGCCATAGTTTATCTTTTTTCTGCGGTAAAGGAAGCAGCAACATGTGCCATTTTTTGACGCATGCTGTAAAAATTGCAACAATTTCACCGTCTGTCCAGAAAAACAGCTCCGTCTGTCATAGAGATTTTCCCCATATCAACGACCGCTTAGCCATCAAAGGTTAAAATTTTTCAATAAATATTTGGAAGTTTCAAAAATTATTCCTAATTTTGAATTTGGAATAAAATCCGCAACGACTAAGAAAAAAGCGGGAAATTTAGCATTCCGTATACTAAAAAGAAACACAACTAAAAATTTACAGCCCCAAAAAAAAGGAATTAACCCCCCAACAAGTAATGAGAAAAGATATGGCCGCACAACGGTCATAGAATGTGTTTGCCCTTTTCCGAACCTCGGAACTTCGACCTTACTGTCGTCGCTTGATTGCCGTACGTCCGACCTTGAACTCACGGCAGGATTCGAACGCCGCCTCACGGCTGCCAAGAAATAGAGTGACCGACTTTCCTCAAGGTAACGAACATGATTTCCTATCCAGTTTAACAGCGCGTCTGCTTTCGCCCACGGAAGCGGAACAGGGACTGATACCCCCAAGCGTAAACGCTCTTTGACATTCTGCGGCTGAAGAGCTTATACCTCTCAGCCATACCCTACCCCATTCGGGACCTCAGCTTCCGACACCCGGAATGTATCGTCAATCCCGGACAGACTCCTGTCCGGCAACCGCGAACTGTCCGCAGGCGTATGCCGTCGGCCCACGTCCGCCGTGCACGCCTTCACCATAAATCAAAAGAAACACCGGAGACTCTTTTTTCATCGAAAAAACACGCACCTCCGGCAACGTTAGGTTGGACGCAGCTCTTCGTGAGCTTCTGTACGCGTAGGGAAATGTACAGGCTGGATGCGTGTGGAGGGTGACCCAAAAGCCATTCAGAATGGCAGAAGGGTCACTTTCTTCGTTTGC
>OOIG01000119.1_pt1 | contig 68488 bp, 91 predicted proteins | sample 1692091 | NCBI WGS metagenome assembly OOIG01 (sample SAMN06348188, study PRJEB24527) | human gut metagenome | biome: human gut; feature: ankylosing spondylitis patient; material: feces | host: Homo sapiens | place: China | collected 2015-10 | reverse complement strand
TCAGACACACATAATAAATATTTTTAAAAAATTTTTTAGATTTTTTTTCTTTGTCTGACTTTTGATTGTTTTTTAGCCATTAATACATTGAGTTTTCTTTTTTCTCTCTTTCTTTTTTATAATTTTTTCTTTCTGTCTTTATTTCTTTTGGCTGTGATAAAAACTACTAGCGTAAGCTAGTAGTTACCTTTTATCGTAGATGCTCAATAGTGCCAAATACATAAAAAGCCTATAACTATGCAGGTTATAGGCTTTCTGCGTACATCGGCTGTTATACCTAAAGTGTCCATAGCTCACGGAAAATCAGCTACGTATGTAACGGGTATGTAACACATATGTAACACATATGTAACATATTATATTAAATTTATAGCCTCTAACAGTTGTTCCAACGTCTTATGAGTGTAAACCCTTTCCGTCACGTCAGAGCTTGAATGTCCTAAAATTAGCTTTTTGATTTTTGCGTTTACGTCTTTATCATCAAGCAAGCTTGCACAGGTGTGACGGCCGTCACCGGGCAGGTGATTCAGCTTAAGCATATCCATAACGGGGTCCCAGTATCTGCCGCGGTATTGATTGTATGAAATTCCTTTCCCTTTTTTGTCAGAAAAAATGTATTTGCCGCTGCTGCGCTCATAAGCATCTTTAAAGAAGTCGAAGATTTTATCAGCAATCGGGATTCTTCTGCCACGGCCGGCCGCAGTTTTCATGCCGCCGACGAAGAATTTATTTTCAAAATCGACGTTTGTTTTCTCAACCTTCACTAGCTCGGTAGGACGCATACCGGTATAGCAGAGGATAAGCACGGCTTGCACTTTTATATCCTGGCTGTTCTCCCAGAGTATAGCAAGTTCCTTTTTAGTCAGTGGGTTGTGCATTTTACTTTCTTCTAATGCTGGCAATTTAGTAAGCTCAACATAGTTTTTCATTGTTATATCATTTGCAAGCGCATACTTAGCCATCAGATTACATACGATTCGTATACCTTTTTTGGTGGCATAGCCTTTGCTGCAATCGTTTATAATCTGTTGGAATTGCGCTGTCTTAATATCTTTGAACGGTATATCCCATAGAGGCGCGCAATATTTATATGCGTTTCTATATTGCCTTGGCTGTTCCTTGCCATCAACATAAGTTACATTTAGCCATCTCTTGTGTAGCTGGGCGAACGTCAAGTTGATGTTCCCTGCATCATAGGGCGATTGATTGTATTCAGCTAGGGCATTAAGTGCTTCCGTGCGCTTGGCATAGTAGCCTAGTATTTTCATAAGCTGGCGGCCGTCATTGGTAAAGCCCGTTGTGATGCGGACCATATACGGCCGCCGCCGGTTCCCGGTTAATTTCGTAACGGAACCATAGCCGTTAGGTAATTTCATGCTTAGCAGCTCCTTCCTTTTTCAGTTGTTGCATTTTTTACAACAGTTGGGGATAACATGTGTATAAACTCTTTAAGCGCTTATATGAAGTTATTATTCACAAATTAAACATATTATCATGATATAATATAAGTAGGTGCTCGGGGCGGCTGTGCGGTCCGGTGTAGGCGCAGTAGACGGCGCAGCTTCCGTGGGCACATATACAAGCATATTGTATTTCATTTTCGGGGTGTTGAATGAAGTGCAATTCTTGATTCCCTTCTTTCTCCTTTTTTCTAGGTTTTCATGTTTTCCAGATTTTTTTCATGCAAGGCAAACCTCCTTTCAAAATTGTGTTTACGATTCGGCAAAAACAACAGCAACAATAGCTCACGTGTACGGCGTGGGCTATTGTTGTTTTTGTTTGAAAATATCGTTGGTTATTGCTGCAATGGATTCGGACCATATTCGTTTGCACCGGGATTGCCTTTTTTACAAAACAAATAGAGCAGTAGAAGAAAGTAGAACAGCGCAACAGTGTTGCATGCAAGGAACATTGCTAATGTCCATCTTGAACTTTTATCAATATCATGAAAGCGTCTGTTTGTGTTGGCGTATAAGAAGAGTGTAAAAGGGATTATAAAGACAAGCATTAATGCGCTATATAGAGAAACTTTTTCTAGTTCACTTGTTGAACCTGCTAACCACGAAAAGAATACCGCTACCAGAATAATTCCTAAATATGCAATAGCGGTTCTTTTAATAAAAACTTTTCTTCCTATTCTGCCTTTGAAAGTAAAATAATTATCGTCAGACGGAACAAAGTCGTAATTTTGTTTAGTCTGTTGAATTGGTGCGTCAACATGTTTCTTTGAAAACATCGTTTTTATTTTTTGGGGCAGTTCTAATATAGTTTCGCATAACGAATTAGGAATAAGAGATATACACACGGTAAAGATTAGCACACCAATAAGATAAGGATTTCCGTTAAGCAACTCATAGAAAAACTCTATTGGATTAAATCTCATTATAAGCACTCTCCTTTGTAATAAAAAAATAATGGGCAGCTTTTTAGACTGCCCATGTCACGCCTTGCGCCAATGGCACAGCAAAAATTGTTTGATAGAGGTTCTTAATCTGTAGGCTTATTATGTCACTGTCAACCATGTTAACCACCTCACTTTCTGTCTTTATTTGATTTAATAATAGCACATTTAAATGCAAACTGCAATTCAAATAATTATCTTTCCTAAAACTCTTTATAATGAGCGAGCTTAGTGGTAGAATATAAATAGGTTCTTAGTGTTGTAGGCCTGCTTTAATTTGAATGGAGGGCACAATGCAGGTTTTATTGAGTAGGATAATCGGTATATTGCAGGAAGTGAAAGATGAAGAAACGCTGGCTGTCATATACAGCTTTATCCTTGGACTTGTAGACGAAGATTGATTTTTTATTTGCTGCACTAATTTAAAAGGCATAGCAAAATCCCCCGTACCGCGGATGGTACGGGGGATTTTTTTATTTGCCGGTTATTTGCTTTTTGCCAGATTATGAACGAAATCTTCAAATAAAGTTTTCATTTCGGGCGGCAGTTTGAGATATTCCAAAAATAGGTTTTTGGTAAACTCATCATCTGTCTTTAGCAGCTTGCCAACTTGCAGTGCTAATTCTTCGTTGGTTGTATTCCTGGCACGGAACATTTCACCTTCGCCAGTACGCAGCCAATCTTCATTAACATAGAATTCTCTACATATATCAGCAATGGTTCTTTCCGGTACATTCTTACCTTTTTCATACTCGCAGTATGTACTTTGAGAACGTCCAATTTTAGCAGCGAAATTCTTCTGACTAAGGCCAACGGCTTCGCGTATCAATACTAGGCGTTGCGCTATATCCATTTAATCACCTCACTTCATCTATAAGTATAATATCGAATTACAAAAAAATCAATAAAAAAACGATAATTTACACATAATCGAAAAACGAAAAAATAAATTGACAAACGATAAGAATGGTAGTATGATAATTACAAAGCGATAATGAAAATCGCGAAACGATAACAAACGGAAAGGAGGGAAAGAGGATGTATAGCTTTAATGAGCTGAGCGAAAGCCAAAAGCTGACAGCAGAAGAAAAAAAGACCGCTAAACAAATTCTTGGTTTGCTTAACGGTCAGAATCATGTAGCAGCAAAGCAGATGCTTGACTTCTGTAGCTACGTAATTGATTGTAATTCTAACGTTGCTGTTGTTTTTGGAGAAGAGCAAGCAGAAGCCTGATGTTGTTATCTGTAGAGATTATCCGGCACTGCTTTTCTTGGTCAATATAAAAAGCACAGCCTGGACAATCAATTTTAATACCGGTAGCCATACCTCCGGTAATTGGACATTTTTTAGGCATTTCAATAAACATAATATCACCTCCGTTCTGTAATACCTATTATAGCACGGGAGAGATGGAAAGGGGCGAGAATAATGGAAGTAAAGCAAGAAGTACTCACCGAAAAGCGCGTAAAGCGCACGGCGGTTGATATGTCCAAACTTAAAGCGGACGGCCTTATGGTTGCGGCCGCATATATGCAGGGCTTGCAAGCTGCCGTAAGACTGTGTGAACAGCAGCAACAGGTAGTCGGCCAGTAGGGCTGAAATAGAAACAAGCCCCGCGCCTAGCGTCGGCGCGGGCAGGAGGTGTGCTTTGAATAAGAACACTGACAAGGATATGCAGCGAATCATGGCGGCTGTCTGCTGTGACACACTGGAAAAGAAAGCCGAAAAGGAAAAGCGCGCTGGCGTTATTGAGCGCATGAATCAGCGTTACGAAACGGCAATGCGCTTTATGAAAAGGAGGAAATAAAAATGCTTGGAAACGTTCCTATTAAAACGGCGGCACGGCTCATGCAGAAAAGCGAGATGTTTGTGCGTATGGGCCTGCGTAGTGGCGCGTTACCGTTCGGCGTGGCTACTCACGCCAGCAGTAAAAAGAGTTGGGCTTATCATATCAGCCCGGCAAAGTTTGCTGAGTACATGGGTATTGAACCTGCTGACTTAGAGGCAGAAGTATGGAGGTACGAATGAGCAGGAAGAAGAGAAAATGCGCTGTGTGCGGCAAAGACTTGTCGCACATGAACTTCTCTAAAGTAGTAGATAAGGAAAGCGGTCTGCTTGTTACTGTGTGCAGCGGTGGCGAGTGCTGGCGCAAGGTTGTTATGAAAGGATGGGAAAATGAGCAAGACTACTAAAGGCTTAGTGAAAGCGTTTGTCATCACTGTCATGCTGCTTGCCGGTCTTATCTTTCTGACCGGTGGCAGCGCTGCGAAGCTGGCCATTAGAGCACATGGTTTTTTGTTCCCTAGTTATAGCAGAACCCTGGTTGCTTATTACGTAAGCGAGGGGGAAACAGTGTGGGATATTGCAAATGCCCACATGAAAGAGCAGGACAAGTACAGAGATTGTCGCGAGCTGATGTTTGATATTCGCAAGCATAACAATCTCATAGGTAAAGAGTTACAAGCGGGACAACAAATTGTTATCCCTTTGTATAAAGAAATTTAATTTTATTTTTGAAAGGAGATTGATTTTATGAACAACGAATTCGAGCTGGCGATTAAAGATTTCGTCCGCAATGGCGGCGTAGTGCTTGCCGCTAACCACAATGCAAACATTGTCGGCGTCAAAGGCGATATGAAGAAGGTCGATGAATACCTTATAAAAGCGCTTCTTGGAATAAGCGTATCGGTTATCAAAAATAACCCCAAGGCCTTTGAGGTTATGGCGGCGGCTACAGTAGTTCACCTGTGGAGTGCTGTAAAAATTGCAGAGCAAAATTACAACGTACCGAACCTCGCTAAAGATGTGATGTATCGCATCGTGGGAGCGTTGACCGACGAAGATATTACGTATATGACAACTCTCTCCGCGAAACGTATGTTGGAAGATATAGAGAAAAGTGGGAAAGTAGGGAAAATAGAAAAATGAAGGGCAAATTAATTATGACAGTTGAGCAGGCGGTTGACCGCGTGGCGTGGGAACGCGTCCGCAATAGCGGTATTGGCGGCAGCGACATTGCCTGCATCATGGGACTTAATCCCTGGAAGAGCGCTTACGCACTCTACGCTGAAAAGCATGGCGATGTAGAAGCAGAGGACCTTTCCAATAATGAATTTGTTTATTGGGGCACGGTCCTTGAACAGGTTGTAGCTGACAGATTCTGTGAGCTGACCGGTAAAAAGGTTCGCAAATGCGGCACATTGCAGGATGAAAGCTATGAGTTCATGCTGGCGAACGTCGACCGCCTTGTGGTAGGCGAGAATGCAGGCTTGGAATGTAAGACTGCGAACGGCTTTAAGTCGAAAGATTGGGACGGGGACGAGCTGCCAGATAGCTACTATTGCCAGTGTCAATGGTACATGATGATTACCGGCTGCGAGAAGTGGTACATCGCTTGTCTTATCGGTGGCAACCATTTTGTGTGGAAAGAAATTCCGCGCAACGATGAATTTATTGAAGATATGAGAACGCAAGCTATTGTATTTTGGAGTAATCTCGAAAGCAATATCCCGCCGGAGGTCGACGGCAGCGAAAGCACCGCCGCAACCATTGACAAGATGAACAAGGATAAGTTAGCGGTTGACAGTATCGCACTGCCTAGTGCGGCAGAACAATACATAAAGTGTATTGACGGATTGAACGCAACAAAAAAAGTGCTGCTAGAGCAGTTAGCCCAGGCGCAGAATGCGTTAAAGCTCATGCTTAACGGCAGTGAAAGCGGCGTGTTTATGGATAGAAAAATCACTTATAAACAGACTGCCGCAAGAGTAACTCTGGATGATAAGGCACTGAAAAAAGACCTGCCGGATGTATATGCAAAGTATGCTAAGGTTGGCAAGCCTAGTATGAGGTTCACGTTAAAATGAGCCTTACAGAGCAGGAGAAATTAGGCATTACCCTATTCCATAAACGGAAGAAATTAGGGCTGCTACAAGGTGATGTTGCTAAAATGGTCGGTTTAGAAAAGCCAACTATCAGCTCATACGAATGTGGCGTAGTTAAAAATATTGCATTGAGTACACGTATAAAATTGGCGCAAGCATTGGACTTGTCGCTGGAAGAAATTTTATATGACAGCGAAAAAGATTGTTTGAAATTAAGAATATTTAAAGGAGATAAAGAATAATGGCAACAGTAAACGGTATTGCAAAAAGAAATGTAGCGGCAACAACTACCGCTAGCAAAGCACCTTCCGCATTGGGTGTGATGATTGGTTCTCAAAGTGTTCAGCAACGTTTTGAGAAGATGTTAGGCAAGAAGAGTGCGGGCTTTCTCTCTAGCCTGCTGACACTGACCAACAATAATAAATTGCTGGCAACGGCAAACCCGAAAACAATCTTGGCTGCTGCTGCGACGGCTGCAAGCCTGGACCTGCCTATTAACCCGTCTTTGGGTAAAGCATGGATTGTCCCCTATAAAGGCAGCGCACAATTTCAGATTGGTTATAAAGGCGTAATCGAGCTTGCGATGCGCACCGGTAAAATGAAACACATTATCATGACTCCGGTGTACGAGGGTGAAATCAGAGATTGGAACAGATTCACCGAGGCATATACGCCAGGCGAAAAAACTTCTGACAATATCGTGGGCTACTTCGCAAGATTTGAAACAGTAAACGGCTTTAGCAAGACCGCATACTGGACTAAGGAAGAAGTTATCGCTCATGCCAAACGGTTCAGCAAAGCATTTAATAGTGGCCCGTGGCAGTCTGATTTTGATGCTATGGCTTGCAAAACCGTTCTTCTCTCTATCATGAAAACTTACGCGCCTATGTCTATCGAGATGCAGGAAGCGTTAGAGAGTGACGGAAAAGCCGCTGTGCTCAACGAAGAAACCGGCGAGGCTGAATACATCGACGTTGACGCAGAGAACGCTACAGAGCAAGCGCAGGAGCTTGCAGAGGGTGGCAAGGTTGATACTGCAACCGGTGAAATCTTCACGGCAGAAGAAATTGAAGCAAGCATGAAATAACTAAAATCATCGTGGGGACAAAATGTCCCGAAAAGCGGGGACAAAATGTCCCCCAACTTTGGGACAAAATGTCCCCTAAAAATTTGAAAGGGGTGGGACAAAATGTTGAATGTAAAAGCGACGCCGTGCGAAAAAAGTAAAGCAATAGTTCTTGTAGGTGAAGGACACTTTGGCTTCAGCAACAAATTTGCGGACGATTTAGAAGAAGCAAAGCCAGATGCTTTCGACTTATTCTTTGAGCTTGTTAAGGGAGCCGTTGGACTTCATCTTCTTTCTATGTATTCGCATAAAAAAAGCAATCCGAAACGCTGGTATAGATTTTTGAAGTTCTGCAAGAAAGACGGAAGAATCAAAGTATACCGGAAGAACAATAAAATGGTGTACGAAGTACCGACATACTTTGAGGAGTAAAACATGGCTGGCAGGTATTATTGGTTAAAGCTCAACGAAAACTTCTTTGAAAGTGATGTTGTTGAGTGGCTAGAGGACCAGGAAAACGGCGAAAAATACGTACTCTTGTACCTTAAACTGTGCTTGAAATCACTGAAAACTGACGGCGTACTTGTACGGCAGGTCGGCAAAATGACTATTCAGCATACTGCTGAATCAATCGCTAAACAGACGCAATTTGATATTGAAATCGTCGAAAGTGCGCTTGCTTTATTTGAACAAATTGGCCTTATTGAGAAGAACGATAAAGGCGAAAGCTACTTGCCGGAGGTTGCTAACATGACCGGTAGTGGCAGTGCGTCAGAATCAGCGACGAAGAAAAAGACACAACGGCAAAATAAAAAAGGACAAAATGTCCCGAAAAGTGGGGACAAAATGTCCCCTAACTTTGGGACAAAATGTCCCCACGAAAAGGGGACAAAATGTCCGACAGAGATTAGAGATAAGAGTATAGAGTATAGAGATAAAGAAAAGGATGATTATCATCATCCTAAAAGAAATGACGACGAGGAAAAAAAGCATACTGAAATTTTTGCCTTGTGGGAGAAAAACATGATGCCGCTTACTCCAATCGTCGGAGAAAAACTGCAAGCCTTGTTAGGTGAGGTTGGCGAGGCTGCCGTTGAGCAGGGAATATTGGCAGCGGTAGAGCACGGCGCTAGAAACTTTGCGTATGTGCAGACCGTAGCAAGAAACTACGTCAGCGGCAACAGCAAGAAGCAAGGCAAGGAATATACAGGCATGGACCTAGTGAACGAATTGTACGGAGGCGAAGAAGATGCTGCAACCGCAGAGAATAGCCCAAACGATTGTTAAACTGCAACAGGCAGGAAAACGGATGCCGCAGGACATACGGCCCGGCTTTGACCGCCTGGAAGAAGCGAAACGAATCTTGTCAGAAACAGTCAACCTTTGGACAGGAATTTTTAATCAGCAAAATATAGGCCTTGACCGGTGGGAGAAGGCAGAGCAGATAGCGCTTACCTTGACCGGTGCGAACGGCCTTAACGTGAATATAATCAGCCCGGCGCTGATGCAGGCTGCTTTGAAGCAGGCAGAAGAAGCTCATGTGCAGGAGAATATAAACCGCTGCAACATGGAGAAACTGAGCGACGGCAAGCCGCTTGCTGATAGGCTGAACAGTATGCTGCTGAAATGGACGGCGGCAAAGCTGACGGAACACCGGCTCATTATGCCGTATATGCCGCAGGATAAAGCAGTGTTTGAATACGGCCGGCAGATTGGCTTGAACGATAACGCTATTGACAATCAATTCCGTATCCTGCAATGCTACATGAACGACTTTACGTACAGTCGCAAGCATAATGAGCCTTGTAAAAGTAAGCTGCTGAAATGTGGCGATACGCTTACTTTGGAGGTGCTGGCGTGAATAATTGGACGGCATGGGTTGGCGTGAAATTTGGCACGCTGACGGTTGAGAAGTATTTAGGCTACCAGGATAGGGGTTCAGCTTACTTCTTGGTGCGTTGCGATTGCGGCAAAACAAAAAAAGTGACTACATGGGAGTTTAAAAAAGGCAAGGAAAAATCTTGTGGTTTGCTTAGATGCAAAGCAAAGGTGATGGGGCTGACGGGTGCACCGAAACCGCCGGAAGCCGTTGTGCAACAGGAAGCAACCACCAGCGCAATAGAAGCACGCCTAAAGCCTAAATACTATTGCAGGGCTGTTACACCGGACTGCGTGATAAGCACTCTGCTTCACATTTGCTGCTGTGAGTGCGACCGCCCGTGCAAGCGGTGTGAGAATACGCCGCAGAAATGCGGAGCGAGGGAGAGAATAGAGACTGAAGGAGGTTGAAAAAATGAATGCTAAACAACTCAGCGAGGTTATCGAAGAAGCCAGGAAAAGCAAGGAAATGACGCAAGAAGAACAATTAGCGAAGATGCTGGGTATTGGCATCTTGACTGCCTCATTTTATAAGAACGGTGTGTTTAAGGCTATTCCTTTTATTGAACACACCAAAATGTCAAGTGGGTTAAATATCCCTAACGAGGAAGCGGCGTGCATCAGCACGAACGAGACTGTGGACGAGCTGAAAGAACAAGAAAAACTGATTAATGCTGTTAATGCAGAGCTGGAAGAATGGATTTGCTCCGGCGATACGGATTATCTGCATAAGGCTATGGCTATCATCCGTGCAGAAATCAAGAAGGAGGAGGAAGAGTAAATGACACCAGAACGTAAACAATGGTGGGATAGCCTGTCGCAACGTGAAAAGTTGTTGCGTGAACAAATTTTAGATGTCAAAAGAGAAATCTCAATGGCTAAGTATAGTCTTCAACTTGGCTGCTTTACGCCTAAGGTTATAAAACTTATTATCGCCGGAATGAAAAAACAAAAGGTTACGTTAACAGCTTTAAAGCATAAGCTTGACAATAAAACAGTGGCGACGTATATGGGATACTATCAAGAGGCGTTCCCGATGTATCGCTGCAAAAAGTGCGGTGGCACGTTTGAAGATTTTGGGCAGTCGTACTGCTGCTGGTGCGGCAGAAAGATTAAGGAGCGGAAGTAATGAAAATTACGCAAGAAAAATTAAAGGAAATAATCGCAAGCCATGGCAAATGGCTGCGCGACGAAGAGGGCGGGGAAAGAGCAGACCTTAGAGGCGCAGACCTTGAAGACGCAGACCTTAGATACGCAGACCTTAGAGGCGCAGACCTTAGAGGCGCAGACCTTAGATACGCAGACCTTAGAGGCGCAGACCTTGAAGACGCAGACCTTAGAGGCGCAAACCTTAGAGGCGCAGACCTTAGAGGCGCAGACCTTAGAGGCGCATACCTTATAGGCGCAGACCTTAGAGGCGCAAACCTTGAAGGCGCAGACCTTAGAGGCGCAGACCTTAGAGGCGCAAACCTTGAAGACGCATACCTTATAGGCGCAAACCTTAGAGGCGCAAACCTTAATAAAACATATTATCAAATTACATGTATAGGTAGTAGAAATGCCACGACAACTTACTGCGTTGAAGATGACAATATTGTTTGTGGCTGCTGGAACAATTATAGAGGCGGCACGTTAGAAGAGTTTAAAAAACGTGTAGAAAGTGTGTATGGCAAAGAAGGGAAAATGCCTCATAAAAAATATTGCACTCAGTACACGGCTGCTATTGAGTTTTTTGAGAAAATGGCAAAGTTGGCAAAAATGGAGGAGGAATAATGGCTAAAAATTTAATCCCGGAAATCGCTCGTATGTTGGGTGTAGAGGTAGGGGAAGAATTTAAGATAAAAGGCGAAGATGAATTGACCTATAGATTCGATAGCGACGGATTGAAATTAACCCATGATAGCGGTATTGAATTAGCCCAAATATCTGCTAACGTAGCCTTTGTTGACTTGGTGAATGGTAAGGACGAAATCGTTAAGATTCCGTGGAAGCCGAAGAAAGGCGATGTTTATTTTACCTTTGACCTCATGGGCGATAAGTGGGGCACTCACTCATATTGGTGGGGCGGCTTCCCGGATGAGTATGCTTTACTTGACAAAGGCTGGATTTACCGCACAGAGAAAGAAGCGGAAGCTGCGCTTCCCAAAGTGGCAAAAGAAATGGGCGTGGATTATGAAATCTAAAGCATATTGCTTCTCCAATGCTTCAGACTACGATATTGAAGATATATCAGAAGAAGTAACATTTGCTGAAACGGCAGGTAAAGCAAAACAAGATTTTAGCATGGAGAACGGAATCCATTACAAGGACATCAGAGTGCAGCGTGTTCCTTGGGCAGATAAATACGGTGATGTTGATAGTATTCCTGTTGAGGAATGGTTAAACCACGGTTGGTATTTTACTTGCGATACCTGCGGCGCAGAGATAGATGATATAAAAGACTTCCATGTCAATAGCAGAGGATACTGCTGCAAGAAATGTTTTAATGAGGGGATAAGAATATGACCATAATTCCGATTACTTTGAAGCAGGCGAACGCTTTTGTAACAGACAATCACAGACATCATGGCAGGGTTGCCGGATGTAAATTTGCATTAGGATTAACAAATAACGATACATTGATTGGCGTTGCAATCTGTGGGCGTCCGGTCAGCAGATTTTTGGACGATGGGCTAACGTTGGAAGTTAATCGACTGTGTACGGATGGCACACGCAATGCTTGCTCTATGCTTTACGCTGCTTGCGTAAGAACTGCGAGGGCTATGGGATATAAAAGGGTTATTACATACACGCTAGAATCTGAAAATGGCGCAAGCCTAAAGGCAAGCAGTTTTATCTACGATGGCATTGCAGGCGGAGCGATGTGGACAGGAAAGCGGAGCGGTAGGGATAACGGTGTTCCGCAAGAAATGAAACGTCGGTGGGTATACAGGTTATAAGAGAAAACTGCAACATGTTGCAAAAATCCCTTGTAAAAGTTGCACGTGGGGACAAAAAGTCCCTTGAAAAAGTTGAGGTGAAGAAAATGGAGCAAGAAACAACGGTTAAAAAAATCAATACAATTACCGTCAGCAGTAAAACATTTTCCGGACGCGCAATGGTGTATCAATGTACAATGTGTCAATCAAGATTTGTAGATATGGATGACAATTATCGCCTTTGCCCTTATTGCGGAAGAAAAATTATAGGCATTGAGTAAATAGCCCTAGGGTGCGGCGGCTGGGTTGCCGAATGGCAGTAGATGTTAGTTGCGAATATTGATGAATATTCGTAGCGAAGCCGTATAGCTGATGTCAAGAATTCCCACGCCGCCGCTTTTTATAAAGGAGGAATAAAAAATGATTGATTACAAGAAAGCACAGAAAGCTGATAAATTGTTGTTGGAAAGTGGTGTTCCGTTTATGCTTGCTTATGACAATACCGACAAGCATATGATTTGCCGTGCGTTCGGCAACTATCCAACACTTAAAGAGTTTATAGTGACGATGATGGTGCAGGCAGTAGTAAACGTACAGAGCAAATACGGCGAAGAAGCAGCTATGAAAGAATTAATGGGTATGATGACTGAAGCAGCGCAACGGTATTGCGAAGCAACAAAAGGAGATGAGAAATGCGAGGTACTGAATTGATGAAACATTTCCGGCTTAGATGGGAAAGTATAGCGTTCCCAGATATGGGACTTACAGAAATCGTAGATGCAGAAACGGTGAAAGACGCTAAAGTCAAGGCTGAAAAGAATTCTACCGATGAATTTCTGTCAGTATATTATTTAGACGAAATAGAGGAGGTACAAAAATATGAATAAAGGTTTAAGCGAATTTATGTATGGGCAGCTTGACGAATTGGAGGAACTGTTTAAGAAAAAGCATGAACAGTATTCCTCCGGCGCAGATGAGCTTGCCAACTTCCGGCGTGGCGCGCTGCTGAACGGACGTAGCGACGATGCAGAGGGAATGTTTGAGGAGCTGAAAGCGTATGCAGCAAAGCATATCGCCTTTGTTTATACTCACGATATTCACGGCGATAAAATCGCTGAAAGTTTGAAGGACATTGCCGTATACAGTCTGATTGGCTTATATATGGCGGAGCTGGCAAAGGAAGAAGACGAAGAAACATATAGTCTGGGGCCTTGCCTTGATAGTGCTTTAATCGCAGCTGCAAACAAAAGCATTAAAGCTTTTCGCAATTTACAAAATGAGCTTAATTCTGGCAATTCAGTACAGAAAAGCAATGAGGATGCAGAAAAATGAAATTAACATTTACGATTCCAGGCGAACCGACGGCGCAGGGCAGACCCCGCTTCTCTACTCACGGCGGATTTGTAAAAGCATATGATCCGGAAACAAGCCGGAACTATAAAGCCTATGTCAAACTGCTTGCTAGTGAAGCAATGCAAAGAATAGGGCTGACGCTCACGGAATTGCCCCTAGAAGTAGAGATAATAGCTGACGTGGGTATTCCTGCCAGCAAGTCAAAAAAATTCAAGGAGCAGGCTTTAAACGGCTTGCAACTGCCAATCAAAAAGCCGGATGTTGATAACGTCGCAAAAATTATTCTTGATTCTATATCTGGTATTGTCTACAAGGATGATAAACAGATTGTTAAACTTACAGTTTCTAAAAAATATAGTGATACGCCGAAAGTTGAGGTGAAAATTTATAATGTTGAATAATTGTTTGATACTTGGCTGGGTAAAATTTGAACCGGATGCAAAAGTTATGAAGAACGGAAAAGAGGTATGCACTTTGGAAATACAGTGTGCTCGCCAATATCGGGATAAAGATAATAAACGCGTTTATGATTACATTTCTTGCCGCTGTTTTGTGCCTGGACTGATTAAATATATCAGCAATTTTGTTACAAAAGGCTCACAAGTTATTGTGGGCGGCCGCTTCCAGACTGATTTATATGTGGACAGAAACGGCAAAAATTCTAAAGCAAGCTACTTACTGATGGAGCATTTGGAATGTGTCCGGATTGCGGAAAACACAGCGCCGTATCCTCCGAAAGAGGAACGGAAAGACCCGCTTGATGATGTGGACTGGTAAAGAAAATGGACTACGCAGAAGCCGCAGATTATGCAGAAAGCTTACTCTTTGCAAAAAACGCGATTGGTAAAGCGGTTGTTTCTACCAGAATGCAGCAGAGGGCGGAACGCTTGGAATTTGATATGAGGACCGGCGGCGATTCTACGGCACGCCTTGCGATTCAAGCAGTAACGCCGCTTGCCGCAGTCCGCTGCATTTATCTTGGGCAGGCGTTTTTGGTTTATCAGCCGGAAAAATGGCTGGATGTTATGGAGCGTTCGCTTCTCTTATTTCGGCAGCGGTTCGGCGATAAGTCGTATAAGGCGATTCAACACCGATATATATACCATTGGACGGTCCGCAAAATTTCTGTAATTGATGAGATCAGTCCGCAGGTGTATGCGCTTCGCCGCCGCTCATTCATTGATGGTTTACTCATGCTGGCGATTCAAGAAGGGCTATTACGGATTGACATAAACGCCAACAGCTTTCAAAAGGCCAGGGCAGAACAGAAAAAAGAAGGTTAAAGGCAGGCACACGGCGCTGCCGCTTCCAAACATTAAGAAAGTACTTGCTATTGGTTGGACATTATGCTATAATAGCCTTGTCGATAAGTGTAAGCGCCTTTCAAGTATTGCGCTTGTCGGTCCAGCTCTAAAGGCGTAAAGCTGGCACGGATTGAAATATTGTTGATTTTCTTTATGAAATCGCACCAAAAAGAAAAGCCCGGCGCTGCCGGGCTTTTTGCTTCCAAAAATTTGGTTGCCGTACCGCTTGCAATTCCTGGGCGGCAGTGCTATAATATAAGAGTCAAGAGGATGCGAACGCCTTTTAGTATCGCTTCTCTTGGTCCGGTGGTAAAGGCGTAGCACCGGCGCGGATTGAAGAAATTATATTTTTATGTGTGCGAACACAAACAAAAAAGCCGGGGCTTTCGCCTCGGCCTTTTTGTTTTTTCGCTTCCCTAAAGTATGCGCCGCACGCACAGAAAAGGGCCGCCACGCGTTCCAATCATGGCAGCCCTAGTGATTATACCTGTAAAATATTTCGGCTTCAAAAATATATAGCCTGCTCATGTTTGCAGGATACAGAAAAGCCCCAGGGTGTTTGCCCTGGGGCTTTCGTTTTTTAGAAATAGTTGGCAACTTCCCAAGTGTCTAAAATTTCGATGTTGCCGTTCAGAAGCTCAACAAACTTTTTGAGCTTTTTAACTTCCGTTTCACGCACGGCCGCAATAGTCCCAACATCTTCTAGCGTGTACCCGATTTCATAAAGGTACATTTTAAACAAGCGGCGTTCTCTTTCCGCTAGTCCCACGATTTTTAATTTACACATTTTTTTCTCTTTCATAAACTAGCCTTCTTCCTGTCGCTCATCGGCGTGTTATCCGCTTCACGCTCATAGTACATCGAACCGGCGGAAAACTCCCAGTCCTCGTCTTCATCGTCGCGGGTGTATTCCGCTTCCTCTACGTAGTATTCTACATAGAGGGTATCGCGGCCGCTCTTGTTGTCGATATAGGGGCGGCATGCGTCGCTATTTAAAACGGCTTTCAATTCTTCCAGGCTTTCGCTGCGCTGCAGCTCGACTGGTTCGCAATCATCCTGCGCTTCCAGGCTGATTAACGGGGTGTAGGTTTTGTAGTCCTTGCCGTGGTTGCGGCGCGGCAGCCAAATAGAATTTCTTTTCAAGGTGTAGAGGGCTTTAGTTTCCATGATTTCGCTTCCTCCTTATCTAATTTCATAGCCCAGGGTTTCCCAGGTGTCGGCTTCTTCGTCATGTTCCAATACCGGGAACAAACGAACGGTTTTGCCTTTGATAAGCTCGCCGCTTTCGGTAACTGCGGTCGCTTCCCAATATTCGCCGTTCCAATCGCGTTCGAAAGCGGCGTAGCGTTGGCCGTCTTCATCGGCTACAACAAATTCAGCGTGATATACATTGTTTCTGATTTCTTTTAACATGGTTGATTCCTCCTAAAAAATCGCTCTGCCTTTTAATATTCTACACCGGCGGCGGCTTTCCTGCCGGTGTAGTTGGCTGAATAGTTTAAGTTGCTGATTCAACGGTCTAAATAAAAATTGCTTACACTTTGCCCGATGACTTCCGTCTTGTGCGTGCGTTCTTTCAACGTGCGCGCGGTCCAATTAGTGGGCGGGTTCCAAAGCTGTCTGTAGTTATCCGGCAGCCCTACGCCTTGACGCTTCCAATGGTTCAGCAACGCCAGGCGAAAAGTTGCGGCTTTCCAATTAACAGTTTGGCGGCCGCGCTCATTGTCAAGCCGGGCGCGGATAGCTTTCTGCTTTTTGATTTCGGCTTTCAAGCCGACAAAATTTTTCATGTTTTCGCTTCCTTTCAATAATAGCCCGGCTTTCGCCGGGCGGGTGATTCGGGGTTACAGTTCGGTTGCATCGTCACCAAAAGTCAAGCTCATTTCGCCTGCGTAGTCCGGGCTATAAACGGCTTTAACATCTCCGATGATAGCGGCGGCCATCTTGTAATACCGGCAGGCCTCCGCGCGCTTGCGCTGCGCTTCAAGTACCGCGTTATATTTATCGCTTGTTTCGCGGGTTGCTTCTTCACGGCCCATATAATAGGCCAGCGCTAACAGTTTGTTAAGGCTGTCGCTTTCCATGTCTTTGTCAGCATATACCGCTTCTTTGATGCGGTCGCGTACCGTCTTTACTTCCAGGTAAATATCTTCGCTGCCAAAGGTCCAGCCCAAAAAATGCTCCGCGTTGATGCTGGGGCGAAAACCTTCTTTGATCTGTAAGGTAGCGGGGGTTGGTTTGACGTATTTTGCCCAAACCTTGCACACGCGCACGGGCTGCGCGCCTGCTTTCGCTTCGCCGGTGGCGGGGTTACACTCAATAACCGGCGTTGCCGTCATTCCTGCGGCGTGCTGGTCGGTCCAGCGGTAGCAAGTGCCGTTTTGAGGGTTGCGCAGTCCCCAGATATAAGCGGGGCGGCCGTCCCATTTTTGCTCAGTCAAAAAAGTTCTCATGTTTGATTCCTCCTAAAAAATCGCTTCTGCCTTTTAATATTCTACACCGGCAGCGGCTTTCCTGCCGGTGTAGTGGGTTGAATAGTTTAAGTTGCTGATTTGATTTCTGCGGTCCATTCGTTGCGGCTCTTAAAGCCTGCAGATTCTGCAATCATAGCGGCGATGATACGGCATGTAAAATCATGTTCCGCTTTATGCATTGCCGGTTGCTGCCGGAATTCCTCAATCTTCAGCAACAATTTTAACGCTTCTTCACGCTTCATTTTTTATGTCCTCCTTTTAAAATTTCAAGGTTCAGTTTTGGCCTGCCTCATCAGTACCGGGGCGGCCGGTCCCCGGTATACGCCGCGCGGGGCGGCGTTTCGGCTATTGTAATAAGGGCGTTTCCGGGCGGTATTTTAAAAACTCGCTGCCGTGCAGGTCGCGGATTTGCTCCATGGTCAACGCGCGGCGGACCTTCTTAACCCATTCGCCTGCATGCCAGTACCAAAGTTTTTTCTTGCTGGCCCATTTGCAGCCGGCGCCTTTCAAGGCGTCTTTGTTCTCTTTCGTTTCGCCTCCTATCCATAGCCAATTACCGCAGATTTCAATTTCAAGGCCCTTCAAGCCCATCAGCACGGCCAGGATTTCGGCAAATTCCGCCTGTTCGGCCAGGATTTCGGCGGCTGTTTTATAAGTGCCGTCCGCTTTCTTGTTGCGCTGCCACTCCTGGCGGCTTTCGCTTTCGGCAAGTTCGGCGGCGCGCTTGTCGTGCGCTGCGCTCATTGCCTTAAATTCTGCGGCCGTGCCGCCTTTGTCCGGGTGGCAGCTCATGCAGGCCTTTTTAAAAGCCTTCTTTAACTCCTCAATTGTTTCACAAGCGGCAAAAATCTTTCTCCAGTCCATTTTCTTTTCCTCCTTTTTCGGTTCCGGGTTGTATTTGGCTTTTAATTCGGCGAATTTCTCGCGGCTGACTTTGGCAACCAATTTAACAAAACGGCGGCTGCTGTCCCATGTATCATAGATAACGCCGTTAACAACGGCTACGGCGTGCTTTGCTACAAAAACAACGTAGCTAGCGCCGGTATCGCAATGCTTTGTAAAGCTGTTAACCGTTTCACGGCTGGCGCGCTCTACGCTGATTCCCAGGTCAGCCAGGGCGGCGGTGATGTTCTTCACGGTGTTCCATGCAGCGCCGCTTTCAAATACCTTTGTTTCAAGCAGCTTTTTCGCCTGCTGATAAGTAAGCGGGGTAGCCGTGCAGATTGCGCGGATTGAGCAATCACCAATGTTTTTATTTTCGGGGTTTGCGTTATACTTTTCAAAAGTCATGTTTTATTCTCTCCTTTCGGCTGGGCGCGGGCTTTGAACCGCCGCCGGCAGCTTTACAAGGGCTTTCGCCCTTGTCATCAGCTTACAGCAGATAAACGATGTTGGTTGCGTACTGATAAATTTCCTGTTGTGCCTCGCTTAATGCCGGGTAGCGGTTCATGAGGTTGGCAACCTTTATAAGTTGTTTGATACGCAGGTTTTTAATTTTCATTGTTTCGGCCTCCTTAGTATTTGTAAACGGTTGCTTCACCGGTAACATCGCAAAAGACGTTATAGAAATGGCCTTTGACTACCGTGTAGAGTGCTTCAACGTGCCCCGGGAATTCGTCAAAGTCGCGGGTGTTCAAAATTTTAATGTCCTTCAAGCACGGCTGAAAGCCGTATTCACGGAAAAGCGCCAGCTGAACCATTTTAGCGTTTTGTGTTTGTTCTTTTTGTGTAGTCATTTTTAGTTCCTCCTTGGATGCAGCCCCCCTGTTTGAGTGCTTTCCTTGACTTCTTGAGTCTATTATAACTCGCGCTGAGTATCTTGTCAATACTCAATTTGAGATTTTTTTAATTTTTTTGAGTTGTCAAAAACTCGCGACGGGTATATAATGTAGATGATTAGCAAGGGAGGTATAAAAATCATGATTACACCGACAATCAAGGCGGCGGCGCAGCTGGCAGGATTGAGCCGCGCGGACCTGGCGCAGGCCTGCGGGCTGGCGCGTCCCCAGGCGATAAGCAACAAATATAACCGCGATTCGTTCACGGCGCAGGACTTAACCAGGATAGCGCAGGCCTGCGGCGTTCGCCTGGCGTTTGTAGATGATACCGGGCGCGCCGTTCTGACGTTCCCAGCGCCGCCAGCTGATGAGGGCGGCAGCCCCGCAGAGGGTAAATAACAACATTATAAGAGGATAGCAACGGCCGCTCGCTGGCAGATGTTCAGCGGCGGCCGTTCTTCTTTATTCAGCAACATTTATAATATGTTAAGACGGTTCACAAAGATTTAAAAAAGTATCATTGACTTAATAGCATTTTTTAAGGCATATAATTTATAGCAAGATAATAAATATAATTTAATTGATGATTGACAGATGGATTCTGTTAATCATTTTTTTATTGTCTTTTTCTGGTAAATAATGATTATCTTTTCAATATGTATTGTTAATGTATTGTTTACTGATTGTCATTATTGATAATATTAATTGTATATACAGTTACATAGTTTGTAACGAGAATGTGACGGAAATGTTTAAGATTAAAAGTTTATTAAGTAACACAAATACACCAACAAGAGGCAGGCCGCCGGCAATAGTCACCCAGCCGCAGACGCTGGAGGAATGTGCGGCGTTGCTCAAACAGCAGGGCGCAGCTGTAGCCGTGCTGGCCGTGCAGGACCTGCAGGCCTATTGGCTCAAGATAATGTCAGACAACAAGGCCAGCAACAAGGATAAGCTAGCCGCGTCAAAGCTATATGCTGATAGTATAGGCGCGTTTGACAAGCAGACGCACGCTAACAAGGGCCCGGCTGTGTATCATTGGGGCGCGGCAGATGATGCAGTGATAGTAAATGATTGTTCGAAAGATGCTATAAAAACATAAACATAGATAGAGCTTTTAACATAATCCTTATTATCGGACGTAAAATATTATCCTGCTGCTGATTAGCTGCCGGTTCCAGATGTTGGCGGCGTGGCTGATGATGTTAGCGGCAGGCGTTCGCCTGGTGATATGCTGCGGCTGGTCCTGCGTGGCTCATGCGGCAGGCCTACCACGTTTTTATTTTTGTTTGGCGTTGGTTCCGGTTGGTTGTTTGGCGGCGCTGGCGTTGGTGATTTCCCTGGGTTTTCGCAAAATCTGAAATTGATTGTTGCCTTTTCCGCTGGCGTTGAGTGGGGGTGGGTCCCCAAAAATTCGCAGCCGCCGGGGGAGGTAAATACCAAAAATTACCAAAACGAATTTTTCAAGGGGGTAAACATGGAAAACATAATAGAGATACCATATACTCCGCGTCCTGCGTGGGCGAAGGTCCTGCATAAGGAATTAAGCAGACACCGCTTTGCTGTAATCGTAGCACACCGCCGTTTTGGTAAAACAATCGGAATGGTAAATCACCTTATAAGGGATGCTTTGCAGAGCGACTTAATCAGCCCGCAGTATGCGTTGGTAGGTCCGTTCAGCGCACAGATGGAGATTATTGCATGGGGACCATTGAAGTATTACACAAGCGTCATAGAGGGCATTAAGGTGAATGAAACAAAGAAGTATGTTGAATTCCCTAGTAAGATACCTGGAGCACAGGGAGCGAGGATATATATCGTTGGTGCGAACAATCCCGACGCGTTGCGTGGTACATATTGGGACGGCGTAATACTTGACGAATATTCAGACATGAAGCCGGAGATGTGGACACAGATAATCCGACCTGCGATAGAGAACGGCGACAGAAAAGGCTATTGCTATTTCATCGGTACACCCAAGGGGCAGAATAATTTCTATGAGATGTACAAGAAGGCAAAGACAAATAAGAGATACTTTGCTTATCTTTCTAACGTATATGACAGTGGAATTATAGACGCAAAGAGTATCGAAGAGTTGAAAGAGGATATGCCGGAGGTAGAGTTCAGACAAGAGTATTTGTGTGACTTTAGCGTATCGGCTATTAATGAGCTTTTCAGTTTGGAAGAGCTAGATAAAGCCTTTGGCCGTGAGCTGACGGAAAAGGATATTCCGTATGATATGCCGCTTATCCAGGGCGCAGATATAGCGCGTTTCGGTGACGATAGAACGTGTATCTGGCAGCGTAAGGGATTAATGGTATATCCAAGGCCAAGGGTTTATAAGAAGCTGAACACGATGCAGACGGCAGATTATATTGCTTTGGCTATGGATGAAAATAAAGCAGATATGACTTTTATAGACGTTGGCAACATGGGTGCTGGCGTAGTCGACAGATTGAAGCAGATGGGCTATAGAGCTTTAAGAGAGATACCGTTCCAGGGGGCGGCTATTGAAAACAAGCGATATGAGAACATCAGAGCAGAGATGTATTTTAAGTTAAAAGAGTGGATAGAGGCCGGGGGAGCTTTACCGGAAGAACCGGGGTTAAGAGAAGAACTGGCGGTTATTCACTATAAGTATTCTAAGAATGGGCGTTTAATGTTAACGCCTAAAGAAGAAATAAAAGAAAAGCTAGGGCGTTCCCCAGACCTTGCGGACGGCCTAGTATTAACATTTGCAAGGAACGTTCCGTTAAGACAGTTAGGGCTTGATGATAGAAAGCCTAAAGTGCTGATGTGCAACACGGAGTATTCGATTATGGAGGCGGTATAAAATGGGTGGTATTGCAAAATTATTCGGCGGCGGTAACACACCGACTATTGAAAAGGTGGACCCGGCACCGACTACCGTTGCGACAAGCAGCGAAGTTGCGGCCGGCAGCGACAGTAACAAGAAGAAACGCAGAGGCTTTTCATCTACGCAGACAAGCACTATTGCTAGTGGCGGCGAGGGCGGCCGTAATACTTTAGGCTAAGAGGTAACAGCTTATGAACTTTCAAACGATAGCGGCGAGCAAGCCACAGGGAACACTTCCTAGTGACGGGGTGCCGCTGAAAAAGAACTTGCCGGACCGCCAACGTTTGGTACGTAAGCTCAAAAGCATGTACGAGGATAGGCGAGATTGGGAGGACAGATGGAAAGAGATAAGAGATTATCAGCTTCCATTTGTCGGGGAGTTTGACAACACAGCAGACAAGACCAATCCCGCGCGCAGACGTGACTTGAAGATTGTGCATGGCGTGGCGTGGAGAGCGGCACAGGTATTCGCCGCAGGCGTTATGAGCGGACTTACACCGCCAAGCCGCCAGTGGTTCAGATTTGCATATAGAAGGCCGGAGCTGAACACGAATGTTGAGGCTATGAAGGTACTTGACACAAGACAAGAGATTGTATCGAGCGTGCTTGCAAAGAGCAACTTCTATAACAGCATCCATACTGTATATCTGGAGCTGCCTTTTGGACAGTGCCCGATGGCTATATTCTATGACCCGGAAAACGGCGTGCGATTTCAGACCATGACAATCGGCACATACGCACTTGAAGCGGATGGCTTTGGCAAGGTAACTACTTTTGCAAGAAAGTACGATATGACTTTGCAGCAGCTAGCAGACTGCTTCGGCGTAGACGCTTTGCCCGACAATCTGAAAGGACTGTTAGACAATCAGACCAATCTTACTAAGAAGTATAAAGTCTGCTGGATGGTAGAGCCTAACAGTGATAAGCTGCCTGGCTACATGGACAGACTGAATATGCCGTATAGAAGCGTGTACTGGTTGGAAAAGTCAGAGAGTGACGAATACTTGTATGTTGGCGGCTTTGAAGAAGAAGCAGTACCGGTAGCGCGTTATCTTGTCAGTGGCAATGAGGCATACGCAAGAGGCCCTGCATGGTTTGCAGAGGGCGACAGTAAAATGCTGCAACTGCTGAAAAAAGATTATTTGACAGCCGTAGAGTTAAAGATAAAGCCAGCAATGCAAAGCAATGCAAGCCTTATGAACAATGGCGGTGTCAACTTGATGCCTGGTGGCTTAACAGTAGTTGATGAACAGGCACAAGATATGGTAAAGCCTTTGTTCGCGGTTGACCTTGACTTGAAGGACGCGCAGGAAGAAATTATTCGCGTTGAGGATGCTATAAAGAGAGCATACAGTGCTGATTTGTTCTTGATGTTAGATAACCTTGATAATAGCCGCATGACTGCTAGAGAGGTTATGGAGAGAACGCAGGAAAAACTGCAACAGCTAGGCCCGGTGGTTGAGCGATTGCAGGATGAATTCTTAACACTGATTCTTCAACGTGTATATAACATCATCGACAGAAGCGGTGGATTCCCACCGGTACCGGAAGAACTACAAGACATTTTGAGTGAAGAGGATGTAGAAGTGGACTATATTTCACCTTTGGCGCAGGCGCAGAAGATGAGCGGACTTGTGAATATCGAACAGGCGATAGCACAAACCGGACAGATGGCGCAAGTATGGCCAGAAGTTACGAAGAAGATTAACCCGTTGGGTGCTATTACAAAATACTTTGAAATGCTTGGCGTGCCTGCGATGGCATTGCGCAGTGATGAAGAAGTACAAGAAATGCTCAAACAAGAGCAGCAGGAAATGCAACGGCAGCAGGAAATGCAGGAAGGCTTGGCAATGGCACAGGCTGCGGCTCCTGCGGCAGAGGCGGCCAAAAATCTTACTGCGGCGGCGAATGATTCCAATCCGGCTATTACAAGCTGGCTAGGCGTGCCGGGAGGTTGGGAATAATGAGCGAGCAGTTTAAATATAAATCCAATACCGGCGAGGATAGAAAGCAAGCACTGCTGACAGAGTACATGGTAAGAGAGCAGGCAAGAAGGGATAAAGAGGCCCTACTTGACCTGCTGGGGAGTGAAAGCGGACGCTGGTTCTTGATGCGTATGCTTGATGTGACCAAAGTAAACTCTATGTGCTTTACCGGCAACAGCAAGACTTTCTATAACGAAGGCCGCCGCGACGTAGGCTTAGGCATTATCAAAAGCATTTTAGCACTTGGGCTGCAAGGCATAGAGCTTAAACAGCAGGCTGAAATGGAGTATGCAGAATTCCAACTAAAGCTACAAGAGCTGGCAGTGGAATATGTAGATAACAACAAGGAGGAATAACTAATGGGTGAGAACGGCGAAAACACAGTTGTGAACGGCGAAGGCGCACAGCAGCAACCCGATACCACAGTGCAACAGCAGCAAACAGACCCGACTACTAATGCAACTAATAATACAAGTGCTTCCGGCACTATTGCAGGGAACGGAAGTAATGGGCAAGGCACACAACAGCAGCCCGGCACAGTGAATTATGACTTTGCAGGAGTAGAAATGCCGGAAGGCTATGAGCTTAGTGCTGATGAGCAAGGACGCTTTGTAGATGTCATTAAAGGCATGAACCTTAGCAATGACCAGGCAAGAGCACTTGCAAAGTACGGCACAGAGTATGCAAGCCGTGTAGTGCAAGGCGTAGAACAGCTCCGTGCGCAAGAAATTGCTAAATGGGGTGACGAAGCTAAAACGGCACTGGGCGCAGACTTGGGCAAAGTACAGGGCCTTTGCGATACTGCCTGCCGTAAATTGGAGGCAATGTATCCGGGCTTGAACGTGCGTGAAGCGTTAGAAATTACTGGCGCAGGAAATCAAATTGCTATCGTGAGAGCATTTGCGAAACTTGGTGAATTGCTTGGTGAGGACCCTGGCTTGGCTGCACAAAACGGCGCACAAGGCTTGAACGCTGCACAAGGTATTGCAGCAAACATGTACCCGAAAACCGACTGGAGCAGGTACAAATAATTTATTAACTTTTAATTGAAAAACAGGAAGGATGATGAAACTATGGCTACTATTGGTTACTCCCAAACTATGAGTGACTTACGAAAGTATTTAACTCCGCAAGGCGCTATTGACCGCGTTATGGAAGTGCTTAACGAATCCAATCCTATTATGGAAGATATTCGGTGGATGGAAGGCGATTTGCCGATTGGTACTAAAACTACTATTCGTGCCAGCCTGCCTTCTCCGTCTATCCGTCGTATTAACCGCGGTACTTCTCCGACTAAAGGCACTGTAAAACAGCGCATTGATGTATGTATGCACTTGGAGGACCGTTCCTGCGTGGACGTTGAATTGCTTTCCGGCAAACCGAATCCGCAGGCTTTCCGCATGGCAGAGGACGATGCACACGTAGAAGGTATGGGTCAATACGTCGCACGTCAATTTTTGTACGGCAACTTGGATGAAGACCCGGACACTTTCAATGGTATTGCGGTACGCTACAATACTTTGACCGACGGCGGCAAAGGCACTCCAGGCCACCAGGTGATTTCTGCGGGTACCCCTGGTACCAACACCAACGCTTCCATCTACTTCGTAGATTGGGGTGACAGACGTGTAATGGGTGTATATCCTAAAGGCACCCAGGCAGGCTTGAAGACTGAGGACTTGGGCGAAAGTGATGTGTACGACGAGAACAACAAGCCGTTCCGTGCATTGCAGACCTTGTACTCTTGGAAGTGCGGCTTAGCGGTACAAAATGTTCGTTCTATTGTGCGCGTGTGCAACATTGATGTCCAAAAGCTTAACTCTTTGACTGACAGCGCACAACGCGAGCTGATGAATAAATTCATCTTCGCAAAGAACCGTCTGCAAGACCCGAAAGCGCCAGTTGCGTATGTATCTGACGGCGTATACTCTTGGCTGGAGTGCTATCTGAACAACAAAAACAATGTTCATGTTACCCGTCAAGATTTTATGGACGCACCGCCTAAACTGTACCTTGCAGGTATTCAGATTAAGAAACTTGACTGCCAGAGCGAAACCGAAGCGGCAGTCGTGTAACCGGAAGGAGTGAATAACAATGATTTTTGACCAGCAAAATATGTACATGGATAATTCCTTGACCAGCAATGTAATTGCGAACGTTGGCGGCGGTGATGCGGCTGACCCGTTATTTCTTGTTATCAATGCGCCGACCGCCTTAGCTACTAGCGGCACTATCACTGCGGCGCTGGAAACTTCCGACAGCGAAAGCTTCAGCACTAAAACCGTTGTTGCAACTTATACACTTGCTGCCAGCAAAAAAGGCATTTTGGTTGCGGCAAAACTGCCGTATGGCATGAAGGCTTTTTCCAGACTGACTGTTACCGGCGCAAGCGGCGGCAAACTGACTGCTGGCTTGACTGAAACTGTTCCGAACTGGCCGGGCTGATTTAGGACTTTAAGGGGAGGGCGATAAGCTCTTCCCTTTTTTAATAATCAAGGAGGAATAGTTAAAATGCTTAACATTACCGATGTATGTAATATGGCGCTGGCTCATATCGCCAAAGGGCGTATAAGCAATATAGATGAGCAGTCGGAGTTGGCCAGACAGTGCAAACTGTTTTATGAGCCTACCCGCAAAGAGTTATTAAGAAGCTACACTTGGGGATTTGCAAAGCGCGTGAGCAAGCTTGCAGAACTTAGTATCGAATCTCCGTACTGGTCCCACGTTTACGCCTACCCCGAAAAGTGCCTTGCTGTGCGCAAGATATTTGACGCTGACACCGGCGCAATGATAAGGGCAGGCGAACAGCAGCAGGAAGAGTGGGACTTATATATGGCAAGTGACAACGTGCTTGGTATAAGCTGCAATATCCCTGCTGCGTGGCTTGAATATACCTATGACGTTGACGATGTGGAAATGTTTTCGAGTGATTTTTTGAGTGCGTTTACTCATATGTTGGCGTTTAATATCTGCGTACAACTGACCGGCAACAGCGGCTTGCAGCAGACACAGTATCAGCTTGCAATGGCAGCATTGCAGAAAGCAAAGTATACTACGGCAAGCGAAAAGAAAGAACTGCCGGACTACCCGAGTAAATACTTTGACGGGAGGGCGTAATTATGGCTAGTGGGTTAACACCTTATTATTTATTGCAGCCTGCATTTACCGGCGGTGAAATCAGCGCTGAAGTTGCCAACCGCGTTGATTTAGATAAGTACCAGCTTGCGGTACTGCAAGCCTATAACTGCCTTATCAAGCCGCACGGCCCTATTTATCGCAGACCGGGCATGAAGTATATGGCACGAACAAAATATAGCGATAAAGCGTGCATCCTGGTACCATTCAACGGCGCAGATAACACCGACTATCTTTTGGAGATTGGCGAGAAATACATAAGAGTACATAAAAACGGACTTTATATAAACATAGAAGTCGTAACACCGTACACGGCAGATATGCTGCAAGATTTGAGATTTGTCCAAAGTGCAGATACTATGTTTATCGCCAGCGGCAAATATCCCGTAAAACAGCTTGCAAGATATTCAGACACTGACTGGCGGTTTGCTGATTTTGAAATTACGGATATGTATTTCGACGAATCAACCTCACTTGAAAGTTATAGCGGCATAAGCTATACCGCGCCCGGTTCCTACACATTCCAACCAACTGTTACCGGCGAATATCAAATTGATATATCTGGCGGCGGTGGTGGCGGCGGGGGTGCCGCCAAATACAGGGTGAAAAGCGGCGAACATTCAAGTCGTCTTATATATATCAAAGGCGGTAATGGCGGCAACGGGGAGCGTATTATTAAGACTTTGACTTTAAACAAGGAGACGAGCTACACAATATCTGTTGGTGGTGGCGGCGCAGCGGGGAGCAATGGAGGCAACTCTGCGCCTAGTGGAAGTAATGGTGCAAGCAGTACAGCGTTTGATATGATAGCAAAAGGCGGCGGTGGCGGCACTGGCGGCAGAAAAGGCGAACCGAATACTCCGGACGGAACGAGCTACGGCAATGGTGCTAACGGAGGAGCAGGCGGATACGGCAAAAGTTTTTTTGGCAGCAGTGAAACTCAGCCAACAGCGGGTGCTAATGGCTGGGTAAAGATTTTGTATACCGGCAACAAAGAATTGACACCTTCGGGAACACAAGGCGATATTACCTTGACGAGCAACAAGAATATTTTCGCTAGCAGCAAGCCTGGCGCGTATATCAAACTTAAACAAGAGATTGCAAGCAAGACTGTATCAACCAGCAACGGCACTACTGAAAGAGTGCGCGTAGGTGAAAATTGGAAGGTTATCAGTCACGGAACCTGGAGCGGCAGTTTTACCGTAGAAAAAAGCGACGATGGCGAAAGTTGGAAGGAATACAGAAAATATACATCTAAAGACGATTACAACCCGTCCGAAAGCGGCAGCGTAACAGAACCGGTATTTTTAAGGGCGGTATGTACTATAACTAGCGGTACTTGCACTGTTGATTTAACAGCAATGGCCTACAATGCGGAAGGCGTTGTAAAGCTTACTGAAATCACTAGCGACAGTACAGCTAAAGCCCATGTTGAAAAAGAACTTGGCTCAACGGATATGACAACTAATTTCTTATGGGGCGCATGGAGTGAAGAATTTGGCTACCCGCAAACACTGTGCTTTTTCCAAGACAGACTATGTTTTGGCGGCACGAAGAAGCAGCCTTACATGGTATGGATGAGCAGAACCGGTGATTACGGCAATTTCAGTGTAGAGAAAGCCAGCGGCACTGTTACCGATGATAGTGCAGTAGCACTTGCGTTTGTAAGCCGCAAGCAGTTTAAGATTTTGCATTTGATAGCAAGCACCGATTTAATTGTCTTGACCGCCGGCAACGAATGGACAGTAAGCGGCAGCGATACTGTAACCCCATCTAAGGCTGTACCGAAAATGCAGACTACACGCGGATGCAGCACTGTTGAGCCGCTGATGATTGGCGGCAGAATCGTGTTTGTACAAGGCCGTGGAAGCACTGTAAGGGATATGGCATATAGCTATGAAACAGACAGCTACGGCGGCAATGACTTAACCTTGCTGGCAAAGCATATCATAGAGAATGTACAGATTGTCGACAGTGCATATAAGCAGGAACCTGACAGCACTATATACTTTGTGAGAAGCGACGGCAGCATGGCTTGCTTATCCTACATCATGGAACAAAAAGTATATGCCTGGTCGACGATAGAAACGCAAGGCAAGATTGAAGCTGTGGCGGCAGTGCAGGAAGGCGATGAAGATATTATTTATCTTGTAGTACAACGAGAAATAAACGGCGTGACAGTACGCAATATCGAATATCTGGCAAAGAATTCTGCAAAGAGCAATAACCCCGACGATTATATTATGCTTGATAATGCTATTGAGTACAGCACTGCTGAAAAGAGCAGCGGGGCTACGGAAATCGACGTGGCAGAGTTGGTAGGCGAAAAAGTTGCTGTTATCGGCGACGGAAGAGTGTATAGCGGACTGACTGTAAGTCAAGACGGCACTGTGACGCTTCCAGCGGCCGTACAACACGCTTTTATCGGCTTGCCCTATAGAAGTATCGTGGAACTGCCAAACGTCGAAATTAAGACGGGTGACGGCACTATGCAAGGACGCAAAAAGCAGATTAGTAATTGCATCCTGCGCTTAAGTAATTCTCTTGGCGGTATGGTCGGTCCGGATATAAATACTATGGACTTGATGAATTTCGATGAGCAGAACGCAGTGAGTGATATTAAATTATTTACCGGTGACAAGTATATGACTTTGCCTATTGGCGGCTTTAACAACGAAGGCAGAGTGATTATCGTTACGGATGAGCCATATCCTTTTAACTTGCTGGCGGTAGTGCGGGAGGTGTCTTTCGGTGGCTAAGAAGTGGACTGTTGAAATCCTTGATAATAAGTCAAAAGAAAATGTTGTGCCGTTGATTGAAGAACTTATGCAAGATATACGGCCGCATGATAAGGAAGATTTGGAAGCAAGCAGTGACCCGGTATTTGTACTCATTGGTAGTATCAAGCTTGACGAAGAAACAAGGGTATACCGTGGTGAGGATGGCAAACTGCTTGCGATATTCGGCAAGGGCACTATGGAATGGGGCGCACCAGGGCGCGGCATTTGGATGGTTGGCACGAACGAACTTTACAACGGGTACACAAAGAGCCTGCTTTTCAAGGAGGCTAAAAGAGTGCTGAATGAATGGGTGCGTAAGCATGGACTGCTGCACAATATCGTCTACGAGAAGAACCGCACTAGCATTAACTATTTAAGACACTTGGGGGCGGTATTCTTGGTAGAGCCTAAAATAGGTTGGGACGGCAAAAAGTTTTATCAGTTTTATATTCCATATAGAGGGGAGTGAACGTAATGGGTACACTTGGAATCTTAATGGGGCTGCAAACTGTTATGCAGTTAAGCGGCCAGCATCAGCAGGCCAAACAGCAGGAACAGGCATATAAAGCGCAGGCGCAGGCTGCACAGCAGAACGCGGCTATTATGAGCCGCCAACGTGAGCAGCAGGCAGAAGCGTATGCGCAGAAGCAAAGCCAACTCAACGATAGAATGAGGCTTGCAAGAGGGCAGGCGCTGGCGGCGGCCGGCAGCAGCGGCCTAACCGACAGCGGCAGTGTTGCTGATATTCTTTCAAGCAGCGAGGACGCTTACAAAAAAGACAGTATGAATCTGTTGCAAAATCAGCGTAATGATGCGTGGAGCACTTATGTAAACGAGGTTAATTATCGCAACCAGGCAAGCGCATATAATGCGGCGGCGAAGAACGCTAAAGCCAACGGCAAAATGCAGATGTTTAGTACGCTTGTAGGTGCGGCGGCGAACGCTTACTCTAAAGGTATGATTGGCGGCAGCAAGGGAACAACTACGGTAAGCAGTGACGATTGGTACGATGCTAACAGTGATTTCAATCTTCCTGCTAGCAATATGAACGGCTTCAATCTTTACAACCAGGCAAAGAAGAATAACCCGTTCATGGATAATACAGGCTTTACTAAATGGAACTGGTAAGGGAGGTGCAGTATGAAGATTGCAGGTTATCAAGGCAGCGTCAATTTAGGTACCGGTGGCGGTGCGACTGTCAAGGTATCGAGTGACCTTAACGCTTATGGCAGCGGCGGCAAAGGACTTGCCGCTATTGCCGGTGCCGCCAACAAATGGGCGGTAGCAGTAGAAGCGCAGCAGGAAGATGAAGATAAGCAGTCTATCCTTAATGCTATGGACATATTCAATAAGAGCCGCTATAACATCATGTACAATGACGAAAGCGGCCTTATGAATACAAAATTAGAAGGCACTGCCGGTGCAAGCAGCAGTTATACGGAACAGATAAACAAGGCAAGGCAGGATGTGTTGAGCAACACTAAATTGCATAGCAAAAAAAATCAGCTTGCACTTGACCATTTAATGTATCAGAGTGCGCAGCAAGGGTTCCAGGCCGTCGACCAATACGAGCAGAAGCAAAAAGAAGCAGTCACTGATTTGCGCTATGACAATAATATTCAGAACTCCTGCGAGTTTGTACAGAAGAACTGGAACAACCCGCAGGCGCTGCAAGATGAAATTATTCGTACACAGTTGCTGACAAGTGCTATATATGGCAAGCGTGGCGCAGAGTTTATCGAATCTAAGAGCAGAGCCAACATTGGGCAGGTGGTAGCAAGTGCCGTCGGTGCAAGCATCACCAACGAAGATTATGGCACTATGCGTAACATCATGGATAAGTACGGTAGTTATCTGACTGCCAATCAGCGAGCTGCTTTTGAGAAGGTGGCATACGATAAAGAGAGCAGCGCTTTTGAAAGAAATACCGCTAAAGATTTGTATGCTAAATATGGCGACAATGAAGAAGCGGTACGCAAAGAACTTGAAGGCATGAAAGGATTTAGCGGCGGCGAAAGCGGTAATGATTTTGAGAATTTGCTAACTTCTTTCGGTATTCAAGAGAGCGGCGGCAATTATAACGCCAAGAATGGCCGTACAGGCGCAAGCGGCAAGTATCAGATTTTGCCTAGTAACTGGCCTAGCTGGAGCCAAGAAGCGGGCTTGCCAGCAGGCGCAGCAATGACACCGGAAAATCAAGAGATTGTAGCACGATTTAAGTTAAAACAATACTATGATAAATACGGTGCAGCAGGTGCGGCGGTAGCATGGTATAGTGGAGAAACTAATGCGCAACGCTGGGTAAGTGGTAAAACAACGGACGTATGGGGAAACACTTGGGATACGCCGCAGCATGGGAACGAGCCTAGCATTAAGGAATACGCTACCAGCGTTGTAAAGAGAATGGGTACGGTGCATAGCACTAGGCCTATGAGCCAGGATGAGCAAGACCGCATTATGAAGCAGTACCGCACTATTAAAGCAGACCATGACAGAATAGAAACTTATAAGAAAAACAAACTTTTTGAAGGGATAAAAAATGAGATATTTGCTATGTTTGGTAACGGCACAAGCTATAGTGAAGCTATGGCGTGGGCTACTAACCAGGCAGGCAGTGACCCCGACAAGTATGTAACTTATCGCAATGCTGTTAATGCTATATATGGACCGCAAGGCAGAAGCGGTAGCGGTGGAAGCAGTAACGGAAAACTTGATGACGATGCAATAGGCGTACTGGAAGATATGCTGCAAGAAGGCAAGTTTTCTAGCATTGACCAATTCTTGGCATACGCTGCTAACAAAGGTGCATCATCTGCGCAGCGTGGGAAGTTAGAAAAAATATACAAAGATTGGTATAGCGGTACAGGCGAATTTGCTTTTGATATGGAAGGCCTTGTGCAACAAGTCGCAGGTAAAAATGCTGATGCACTGTACAAGAAGAAAATCCAAAACTATGGGCGGCAATGGGTACGCGCTTATCGCGTAAAAAATCACGGCATGAATCCGGGTGAAACGGAGTTGTTGGAAGCCTTGCAAAACTGCGTAACTACTAAGGTTTACGGCAGCTATGTTACCGAAAAACATTCATTCTGGTTTGACAGTACAGAAGATATAAAAGCAAGTGACGCAGATTTGATTGCACGTGGTATCGCAAGCGTAAATAAAACCGGGGATGATTGGTACGATGTTAAATGGTTGGATGGCACATCGGGCAAAATAAACGGTGCATATCTGGCAAAGTTACTGAAAGGAGATTACTAAATGGCTAATGAACCTTTAGACGAATTCGACCGCAGATTAAAGGCAAAAAAGGAATATGCTAATTATGGCTTTATTGCTGATATTGACAGCGGCTTGTCACCTGCTGAAACTCTAGGCTTTTATGACCTGCAAAAAATGAGTGACGATGAATACAACAAGTTTTCGCAGGCAGTAAAAAGCAATAGCTCACCGACGATTGATACTAGCAGTATTATCAACGACGATAAGCCGGGCATAGGCACTGCCGTAATGAACGGCCTTAAAGGTTCGGTGCGTGGCTTATTCGGTGCGGCTAAAGCGGCCGTTGACGCTAATATTGAAGCTCATAAGGGTGACAAGAATGTTGTTAAAGAGTATGACCAATCAGAGAACATCAGCAAGGCTTTAGGCTATGTCACCGATGAGATTTTGAAGCGCGAAGAAGTTAAGGCTGATACGGCGGCTGGGCAACTTGGTTATGATTTGGCCGAAAACGGTATTCAGCTTTTAGTACAGCTTGCACTGACTAAAGGCGCAGGCGCTGCCGGTGCAGGAATGAAAACTGTACACGCTATCAGTATGCTTTACAATGGTGCAAACATCAGCGGTGAACAATATCTGCGACTGCGCAAAGAAGGCGTAAACGCAAGCAGAGCGGCAGAAGCAGGCTTGATGAACGCTGTGCCGCAGGCGGTATTGGAAGAACTGCCGCTTGGCAGACTGCTAAAGAAGATGCCAGCCGGTAGCGGTCTGAAAGCTAAGATTTGGGAAGTCACTAAACGCGGCCTTGAAGAAGGCGTTACCGAAGCATTGCAGGAATTCCCGGAACAGGCGACGGACTTATGGGCAAAAAACCCAGGTGCAAGTACTGCAAAACTTGCGGAAATGTGGGGTGAGAACTGGCAGCAGAATTTGAAGGAAGCAGGCTATAGCGGCCTTATCGGCGGTATCCTTGGCGGTACAGTCAGTGGCGTAAGCGTTGCCGTTGACAGTGCCGTTGAGCACGTAGCCTTGAAAGCGAACGAAGAACGCAAGGCAAAGTTAGTAGCAGACGCTGAACGAATCAAAGAAACAGGCATTAACCCCGAATACGCAGGAGCAAGCATTGACGCTATTAATGCTAACGTAGAGGATAATACTGTTACTGTATCAGCGCAGGATTTAGAAGGCTACAAGCAGACTAGCAACAATAATAAACTTTTTGAGGAATTGGGAATTACCGAAGAAGAAGTTGCAACGGCTGCGGAGCTGGGGCAGGATATAGATATTAGCCGTGGCAAGTTTACGGCGGCTATGGCTAAGGACAATGCACTGTTTGAGGCTACAAAAGACAATATGTATTTTGACAGCAACGGCGAATTGTCGGACGGCGGCGCAAAGACACGTAAGGAATTGCGAGAAGGCTATAACTTAACCAGGCAAGCAAGTACGGAGCTTGACGCAGAACTTGACGCTATTGTTGACAGCGCTACTAAAGCCGGTATGAATAAATCTCATGCTGGCAATTTGCGCTTAGTGCTGGAGAGCCGCGCACTTATTGCAGACCCCGAAAATCCTGCTGCATGGCTGCAAAAGAATAAGCTGCGCTTTGAAGATGGCGGCAAAGCTAAACAAAAGAATGGCTGGTTTAGCAAGGGAGGAGTGCTTAAAAAAGAGCAATTCTATACTACTAATATTACCGGAAATGAGATGGGACACTATTCAGATTTGAAGAGCTTGCAGAAAAAGGCTTTTGCATGGTATAGGGACAACTTGCAAGGCACGAGCGTTCATAATGGTGTATTGGGTGATATTAGAATAGATAAAGGGTATCAAGAAAATAATATTAAATTTGGCGCAAGTGGCAGAAAGAAAATGGAACACACTTCCGCTAAAAAAGAAAAACTTTTTGCATTGCGCTATTTACGTGAAATTATGGAGAATGGTAATTTCGTTACAGAATCTGCGCCGCAAAAAGAAAAACATTCAGACGAGAATTTTTATTATATTCATTCTGCACTGAATGTTAATGGTGAAAAACGTTATGTAGTTGTTACAGTAAGAGAACATAATGATAAATCATTATCATATTATAATCATAATGTTTTTAACGAAAGTGAGTATAAAAAAATAGAGGACGCGTTCAAGCCCTCGGGTTCCGAGCAATTCAAGGCTCAGCCCAGTATCTCAAACAAAACGTCCTCTTTTGCTGATAGTGTATCACAAAAAGCAGATAATTACAAGCAACAAAAAATTGTCAATGGTACACTGAAAGATAAAGGCATGATTTCCATAATGGATGATGGTACTTATGTTATCACGCTTTTTAAAGGTGCAGACGCAAGCACAGTTATCCATGAAACAGGACACTACTTTGCAGAAACTATGATTAACGAAGCACTTGCAGACCCCAGCAATGCAAGACTAAATGCTGATGCAAAAAAACTCATGGAGTATGCAGGCATTGATGCTGAAACATGGGCAAGCGGTGACGTTGAAGCAAAGAGAGCCGGGCATGAAAAACTGGCAGAAGCATTTGAAACCTACATCATGGAAGGCAAAGCGCCTAGTGTTGGCTTGCGCGGAGTGTTCCAGAGATTCGCTAATTGGTTATCAGCTATTTATAGCAAGATAGCAAGAAGCGACAATGCGGCAGAGCTGACACCGGAAGTGCGGCAAGTGTTTGACAGGATGCTGGCTTGCCGTGAAGAGATTGAAGTTATGTCGCGCATGGAAGGTATGTTTGGTGGCTTGCCGGAGAATATAACATCCAAGTTATCAGACCAAAATAAAAAAGCCTTGCAAGATAAAATCTTGAAGGCTAAAGACAAGGCCGTGGATATTCTGACAAGACGTGCAATGGCTGATTTCAGCGCAAAACGCAGAGCTGAAAAGGCTGCTTTCATCGAAGAAATACGGCCGCAGATTGAGCAGGCAGTAGCGCAAGAACTTGTCAATCGTGCAAGAGTGCAAGTCGGGCAGGAATTTGGGCAAGAATCAAAACTTGCTAATCCCGCGATTATTGCGAGAAAATACAGGCACGTTTTAGGAAACGTACTGCCAAACTATAATGATATGCTGAACGATACCAACGCCAGCATTGACGATATACTTAATCCGATAGTTGAGTATCTTCAAGCAGAAGTCGACGCATATGGCACACTTTCTAAAGAGCGTGTTGCAAACGCTGAAGATATGCTGATTGCTATGTTCAGCAAGTCAAGACAGAAAACTGTTACCAATCCTACATTCGTTGTTGATGAACACGGCATGGCTCATGCTAACTTTAGGCAGAAAATCAACGAATGGGAAACAATCGAAGCTAATCCGCGTAGGCTTGCAAGAAAATACATTTATGGCAATGAGCGCATAAACTATAACGAATTATTAAAAGACACAAACAGAGCTATTGATGATATTTTAAATCCTATTGCTGACAGAATAGAAAGCGAGCTTGCGGAATATCAAGATACAGTCAAGAGTGAGCGTGCGTTTTTCATCAATGGTAAGTGGGGCTACTTTGCCGCAACCAATAGAACAGAAGGCAAGTATGCAAATGACTTTGCAGGCATACCGGACCAAAGCGCAGTCTTGGTTGATTTTGGTGAGATAGGCAAGGACGGAAAACGTCATTGGACTAAGCGAGCTTTAGAGCAAGCGGATATTGAAGGCCTTGTATTCCATGAAGCAGGTGACAGTATTCGTAATGTCAACTGGGTATCAAGATACGTTCATGACTACGGCGGCAGCGTAAGCGACTTGACCAGTAAAAAAGGACGCAGAAGAATTGCTGAAAAGATTGCAAGAGGCGAAGATATAGCGGATTACTACGATTTGCGTAGCACCGGTTTAGATTATGGCGACGCTGAAATTAAGGCAGACTTTAAGCATATTGTAGATGAGCTAGACAGACTGCAAGCCTTGAAACATAGACTTGAAACAGACCCCGAAGGTGTCGACCTGGTAAAAGAAAGTAAGCGCAACCAATTATCGCAGGAGCAAAAAGAACTCTTTGACCAGATAGCAGAGGAAAACGGCTATGCCGGCGGCTATGAAATGGCAAGAGAGATTGTCGAAGGTTATACCGTCAATGAGAATGAGGGTAGCGACGTGCAGGATAACTGGGCGAGAAACTACATTCGCAACGGCGGTGACAGAGCAAAGCTCAAAAGCGAAGAAGGCTTGAAAGAGATTGCCGAAACGTTGGTAGAGGGTGAACAACTTACGGAGCTTAACGAGCTTAAAGCCTTGAAGCATGAGCTTGAAACTAATCCGGATAAAGTCGACCTTGTGGAGATGAGCAAAAAGCGTGCCTTGTCTAACGAGCAGAGAGAACTGTTTGACTGGATGGCTGACAGTTTGGGCTATGACAGTGGCGATGCTATGGCGCAGGATATTTTGACTTCACCGAGCGAAAGAGCTATGGTACGTCAAGAGATTGACAAGGCTGTGAACCGCAGATTCCCCGACTTCATGCAGGAGCGTGAACAGGCAAGAGAGGCGGCAAGGGAAGCACTCTACAATGACGAAAGCGGCGAAGTGGTTGCACTTGAACAACAGCTTATTGATGAGGCACTCAACGAAATAAGCGACAAGGATATTAAGCAAAAAGAGCGTGAGAATATTGCTAAAGTGCGGAAGCAGAACGCAGACAATTTTGCTAAACGCTATATTCAGACTTTGCCAGCAGGCGAAGTTATGAAGCCGAGAAGATTTGCTATGGCAGAACGCAGAGCGGCGGCTAATGCAAACAAGGCTGCGAAAGCTGGCCTTTTGGAAGAAGCGGCTATGTATAAGCAACAGCAGATGATTAATCACGCTTTGTATCGTGAAGCAGTCAAGGCCAAACATCAGATTGAAAGCGCAAGAAAGTACGTCAGAAAGCAGATGCACAGCAAGAAAGAAGTGTGGGGAACAGAGCAGCACTTCTTCCAAATGTGCGCATTGCTGGAGCGTATGGGCTATCACCGCAAGGACTTTAACACCAACGGCAGAGAAGTGCAGCCGCTTAGCGATTACATTGCAGAGATGCAGGCAAAGTACGGTGACGAAATTATTTCTATGCCGGAGTTTGTTCTGAACCCGAACAATGATTTGACCAATGCGCCGCAGCTTAGCCTTGCGAACTATATGGACGTTATCAACGCACTGAAAAACATTCGTGCTATTGCAAAGCAAGATACGAAGATGAATAAGATTGCTGCCGATGAAGCATTTGAAAAGGTTAAGGCTGATACGATAGCGCACCTGCAAGAATTGCCGGTAGAGTACGAGGCGGAGATTGGCAGCGACAGTAAAAAGAGCCTGCGTAAGCGAATTATTGACTGGCCTAAAAATATCATAGCTACACTGCGTAACGCTGATAACTTCTTCTTGATGATGGATAATTGGACGGAAGGTTATTTTACTAGGGAGTTTTACAACAAAATCAACCATTGCGCAGATATGGAAAGCACGATGCTTGAAGGTTATCAGAACGAGCTTATAGATGCTTTGCAGAAATGGGAACCGGACAAGAAAACAGGCATTGCGCATGATACAAGAATTTACTACAAAGAGCTTGGCGGTAGCGCAGATAAGCATGCTTTGATTGCTATGCTGTGCAATCTGGGCAGCGACAGCAACGCCGCAAGGCTGTGTTCGCAAAAACCGGTAGGCGTAAAGAATTCTGATATATGGGTGGAAGAATCGGAGCTTATAGGCAGAGAAGAAGCGATGCTGCAAACCAAACAAAACCTTATAGAGTTTTTGTGCAAGCATCTGACTAAAGCAGATATTGCCTATGCGCAGGCACGTATCAATGCAGCAAGTAAATTCTGGCCTATGCTGGCAGAAGTCAACCGCAGAACAAAAGGCTTTGAGCCGCCGAAGATTGAAGCGTCGCCGTTGGTGATGAAGCTTGCAAGCGGCGAAAGCGTGGTATTTGACGGTGGCTACTTCCCATTGGAACGTGATATGCGAACCGGCAGTATGCCTGGTAAATTCGACAGAATCGACAGTACCGAAGAAGGTAGCAGACCACCGCAGCGGACTTTAGCTACTAACAGTGGTTCCAGCAAGTCGCGTACCGGCGGCAAGTATCCCGTCGACTTATCGCGCGGCAGCGAGGTTACGGCGGTGAAAAGCACTATTCATGATATTTGTTATCGCGAAACAATGCTTGATTTCAGAAAGATACTGAACGATGAGGATATTTACCGCAACATGGTTGAGCGTTTAGGCGATACCAACGTAAGACTTTTAAGAGAGTTTTTGCAGGCTTGCGCTAATCCATATGGCAATAAGACAGCGTATATGGCCGAAAAGACATTTACGAAGATTGCCGACGCTTTGCGTAATGTTGCAACAAATGCGGCTATTATGTTTAATTTTAAAACGATAATGCAGAACACTACTAACATATTTCTTTACGGCAATAGCACAAAAGGCTTTACTCATGCCGACGCTTTCAGAGCCTTACTTCGCAGTTTTACAAGCGAAGGCAGAGCAGAAGTAGACGCTATTTGTGCCAAAAGCGCATTTATGCGTGAGCGTTCGCAAGTGCCAGACATTACGTTAAGGGATATTCAGAACCGTTCTGACCTTAACCCGATTGAAAAAAGGACGCTGAGATATGGTGCAATGCTGTTAGGTTACACTGATATGATGACTGCAAAACCAGTATTTGCAGAAGCATACATGAAGAAAATCAACGAAGGCAAAACAGAGCAGGAAGCACTAGACTTTGCGAACACTGTTATTCGCCGCACGTTAGGCAGCAGCCGTATTCATGATGTATCAAGTATGCAACGAAATAGCGGCTTATTCAGATTGTTTACGATGTTCCAGGGATTTTTCAACACACAGTTTAACCAATGGGACAGAGAAGCACATATCGCCAAAAGGTTATGGAATAGCGGCGAGAAAAAAGAAATGGCTGAACGGCTGATTGCTTTTGCTGGTGCCAAATTTCTCGGCGTGTGCTTGCTGAACGTGGCTATTGCAGAGCTTTCTTTGACTGCTCCTTTTGAGAAAGACAAGGACGGCTATCGTAAATTGTCAAAAGAACTTATCAACTACCCGTTGTCTATGGGTGGACCTTACGGCCAATTTGCAAATATCGGCATACAATGCCTGTTAGGTATGAGGAACTATGGCTACAGACTGACTGCGGCGCAAGGCTTGATTGATAAAGGCTTTACTGTTCCAAGACGCTTGAACGACGTTGTGGAAGGCAAGACAGAACCCGGCGAGTTAATAGAACAAGCAGCATATGTCGGCGGTGCATTTCTTGGCGTTCCTAGCGGCATCTTCAATATCATATTCAACAGCATAGATATTGCTAGTGATGATATGGACTTTGAGCTGCAAGATATTTACAAACGCAGACCCAAAAGCGAACGTAAAAAAGGTTGACAAAGATTTCACAAAGTAGCATAGATACGAATCTCTAAAAATAGGTATATAATTAGTTAAAGTAAATTTATTAAGCGTAGATATAAAAATATATCTACGCTTTTCTTTTGGCAAAAATAATAAAAGGAGGGAGCTATTATGATTGCTCATGTCGATAACAGAATCACATATAACGGCAATGGGAATGCAACAGAGTTTGCGTATCAGTTTAAAATTTTAGACCGGACGGACATAAAAGTTTTATTGACTGACGCAGACGGCAAAGAAAAGCTGCTGACTAAAGATTATTACGTTGATGTTGAAAAGAATGTTGTACGTTATCCAGGTTATGCAGTCGGCGCAGAAGTGCCGGAGAGTGAACGGCCGCCGGTGTTGCCGACAGGTTGGAAACTGACGATTTATAGGGAAGTGCCGGTAACGCAGGAAACGGATTTGCCAGACCAATATCCTTTTAACCAGGTTGAAGATATTGGCGATAAACTGACGATGATTGCGCAACAGCTTACCGACGTTACCGGTAGAAGTTTGAAAATCGGTGTAAGTACAAGCGCTGATATTGATACTACAATTCCGTGGGAGAACGGCAAAAGCTTTAGAATTAGTGACGATGGAAAAACTCTTGAATTGTCGGAAGACCCGGCAAAGGTTTTGCCATTGGCGCAAGGTGTTTACGCGCAGACTCAAGCACAAGCACAGAGTGCCGCTGCAAGCGCAACTGCGGCAGCAAAGAGTGAAGATAGTGCATTCGAATCAGCAGGCGTAGCAGGTAACAGCGCACAGTACGCGAGCTTATCTGCTGCAAGCGCTGCTGAAAATGCGGAGCTGACGAGTGGTTATAAGCAGGAGGCATTAACCGCCAAGGCTGACGCTACGGCATCTGCAACCAACGCAAAGGCAAGCGAAGCCAATGCCAAAATTAGCGAAAACAACGCAGAAGCCAGCAAGGAAGCGGCACAGTCTGCTGCTACTACTGCTAGTAACTTTGCAAACGCTTCAAGAAGTAGTGCAAACGAAGCACGAACTTACAGGGACAATGCTAAGAATTATAGTGAAAATGTTAATGTATTTATTCCTAGTGTGTCCTCTGCTGGTGTGTTAAGCTGGACGAATAAAGCTGGTCTGACCAATCCTGCAAGTGTGAACATCAAGGGTGCAAAAGGTGATACAGGTACTGCTGCGTCTATCACGATTGGTAGCGTGACTACAGGGGCAGCAGGTAGTAATGCAAGCGTTACCAATAGTGGTACTGCTAGTAATGCTGTGTTGAACTTTATGTTGCCCAGAGGTAAAGATGGCAAAGATGGTGGCATTACTGTTGATGCAGCACTTAGCGATACCTCTATCAACCCTGTGCAGAATAAAGTTGTAAAAGCTGCTATTGATTCCGTTGCTGCTAGTGTGCCTACTAAAGTATCTGACCTGCCAAACGATGCAGGTTATTTGACACAGCATCAATCGCTTGCTGATTACGCTAAAACGTCGGTGGCTAACACTTGGACAGCAGCGCAGACGTTAAACTTTTTGTCGGTATATTACGAAAAGTATCCTATATACATCGTAACAGGTACGAATGATACGCCGATTATATCTGCAATGATGTATAAGGCAACTAATAATTTCACACTTGATTTAGGTGCTTTGGCAATGAAAGTTGATAAGTCACAAATCTCTGTATTTAGTGCGTACTTTACAGCGGATGCAGACTATGCATTGACTATCACTAACTGTGGAACTGTTAAGTATATAGGGTCTGCATCTGATGTAGCTATTACAAGCTCCGGTTTGCTTTTAAACATTATGATGGTAAAAGATGCCAGCAATAATCTGACCAGCATCGTGCAAGCTAATAAGTTATCGTAGAGGTGGTAATATGGGCTTAAACAGAATGATGATGAAAAATGGTGAGGTAAAGGTTGAAGATGGTAGCAAGTATTGGACGTGGTCTGATACAAATAACAAAACAATCTCTTTTACTGTTCCACGTGGGATTAAAAGAATCAAAGTAACATCGTCTATTGATGGGGGTGAGGGTGACCCCGATTTAGCCAACTATGCTAACATAAAGAATACATCAACCAATAAAGTTTGGGGTGAGGGTTGGTTTTATACTACCCCTGATGGTGAAGTCGACGATGCCGCAGATATTGATTCCATTGTAGGTGTAACACCCAATAAAACTTATAGATTGCTGTTTAATTGCTATTATACAAGTGGTGTAACTTTTTCGTGGGGGCAAGCAATAAATGACATGAAGCCTACAGTTGAAGATTATTAAGCAAAGGAGGAACAAAATGCAGACAAAATATAAATACAAAGAGAAAACCTATACAAACATCTACCCTTTGTCAGAAGCCTTAGGGCAGGAAGGTATCTTTATTCCTCTCTCCATCTCCGAAGAAGCACTTTGCAAGTTGGGTGTTGAAGTGACACACGAGGAAGAACCGATTGAGTATCTCAAAGAACGCAAAATCGAAACTTTAAAGATGCAACGTGATGAAGCAGAGGTTGAGCCTATTATCTATCAAGGTTACTCTTTTGATTATGATGACAAAGCAAGAGAGCGTATCAACGCTGCCATAATTGCTCTTGAAGTCACAGGTACTTCTGCCACCCTTACATGGACTACGGCAGACAATCAAGATGTGAAAGTAACTGCATCTGACCTGCGTGCTATCATTGCACAGGTGGCATTGAGAAGCGACAAGCTCCACACAGCTTATAGAAAAGCTAAAGAAAAAGTGGAAGCTGCTATAACTAAAGCAGAAGTTGAAAATATTGTATTAAAAGTTTAAATATCAGCAACAAAATAAATAGGAATGAGGTGTTTTATGATTGAATCAACTGTACAAACTGTAATAAACATTATTGCTGGCGCTATTATTTCCTATCTTTTTGCTTTGTATCGTGCAAAGAAAAAAGAAAACAATGCCTTAAAGGCAGGCTTGCAAGCTTTGCTCCGTGACAGAATTATCCAGGCGTACAACCATTACTGCGACGATAAGAAGTGGATTCCCATTTACGCTTTAGAAAGCATCAACGCATGCTTTAGAAGCTATGAAGCTCTCGGAGAAAATGGTGTTATTAACGGCTTAATGGAACAGCTTAACGACTTGCCGAACTATGAGCCGCATCAGAAAGGATAAGAAATGAAGAAGCTATTAAATATGCTAAAAAAGGACGAGAATACGCTTAGTATCGGCAGACTATGCGCTGTGCTGGCGTTCGTCTTGTTCTGTGTAATTTCTCTTTACCTTGCGTTTTTTGTAAAAACGTGGGGCAACTATGAAGCCTTTGCTATGGCTTGCGTATCTTTCATGCTGGCACAGCTTGGCAACAAGTACGTTGAAACAAAAGCTATGAAAGTAAAGAGTGAAGAGTAAACAACTTAACAAATAACTAAAATGTGAAATCAAGAAGTGAATTTAAAGGAGTGATAATAATGATTATTACAGGTATGGCACATTTTGAATCCGTATGTAAAAACAAATTAGTGGAGTGGTATAACCAACCTGCCAACATCCAACATGGACCGAATGACGTTCAGCCTATTACATTAGAGAACGTGTTTGTAGTCTGGGCATGTAAAACGCTGCAGAATTACAAGGCGTTGTTATCAACGACCGTTAGCGGTGACGGTATTTATGCGGAATATACATACAACGGCGATAAGCAAGAAATGTACGAAGACGTGTACAAGAAGGCGTCCAATCGCTGCTTAAAAAGTGAGTGAGGTGATAGCTATGGACTGGAACAAAAGCCTTGCGAGAGAAATCGCAAAAGGCATTATCGCAACAGGCGTTGAAGGCGGCTATGACAGCGTAGCAAAGTCTACCGCCTATGCGTATCCGTCAATCGGTGTCAGCCAATGGGAGGGCAACAGAGCTGATGAGCTTTTGAGAGCTATTCCCGGCGGTGAAGAATTTGTCGGCAGAACCTACATTGATATTAAGGCAAGTGGCGAATTGCCGATGCTGAAAGAGCTTTTGAGAAGCGACGCAGGACAGCAGGCGCAGTTAGAACAGTTGTCACGTGACTGCCTGCAATATGTCGAGGTGCTTCAACAGGTGCCAACGTTGGATGATACACGCTGCCTTATTTATGCTGGCATGTGGTGTCCGACTAGCACTTATGTTGTAAAGCGTTTCCTGGAGAATCGTTTTGAGCGCGTCAACCTGCGTAGTCTGGAGGCACTTTACAAACTGTTTAAGAATTACTATTGGATTGCTGCCGATGTTGGTGAGATGTATAGAGCAGGTTACGCCAATAGAGCGGAAGCTACGTATCAGTATGTTGCTGGCATTGACTTAACAACACCGTATGGCGTACCTGCGTATGGCTTTGCTGGTAATGGAAGATAAGGAGGTGAAATCATGGAAGAATTAAAAGCTTTTGTTGCTGACAAGAAATTTTTAGTAGGCCTTGTTTTAGGCTTTACTCTCGGTGCGTTGCATCATTACTTTGCTCTCTAATCTGAATATCTAACTACAAGAAGGCGCAAATTGCACAAAAATACTTCGCCTATGAGTGCTTTGAAATTAGCACCGCTTACGATTTATCCTGCGGCGAGCTAAAGCCGTTTGTAGGCGAAGTTTGTGCGTCTGACGCGATTTATAATGTTTTGCAAATACAGGTATTTATATGAGGTAATAATGGAAGATGAAACAAGACGTAAGATTGATAAAGCTGTTAAGATTAGTCTTATTGTTGCTGGTCTTTTGCTTATCTGTAATGACGTGTACTGGCGTTGGCACGGCGGAAGCGGCACCCAAGCAAATAACGCTGTCAATCGAACAGTGGAATCAATTCAAAAATCAAACAAATCTGCTGGAAGCGAAATTGAATCTGGTAGACGAGAAATTGAAACAGCAGAAGAACACGTCAACAGAACTGCTGGCGCAATTAAGCGAAGCGAAGAAGCAGCTCACTCTAACGCAAGAAGCGCTGACGAACTCCAAACGTTCATTAGCGAGTGCAAAGGAATCGTTGAAGCGCAGCGAGGAATTATACGAGACGTTGATAGAGCAAATGGAATACGACCGAAAGCGGGCGAACAGAATTAAAAATCAGCGGAATATTTATGCAGGTACTGCGTTATTCTTCTTGCTTTATGCAGCTGCAAAATAAAATTATTGGATGGTGTTACGATGGATGAAAAGGAACAATTACCGGCAGGCATTATTACAATGTTATTAAAAGGTTATGTAGAAACTATTGCTTTCCAAAGAAAGATAATCTGTGCCGCTTTGTTTGGATGGGCGGCAACAGCTATAGCTTTTATTTATTCAGGTAGGTGATAAGAAATGAACATACTGCTGAAGAACACGCGGGATTGGTTACAAGCTTCAACGCGCCGTTCTTTCAGCGCGGTATTAGAAGAAGCAAAGATAACACCACGGCAGGTAGAAATTTGCGAGCTGAAATTTATAAAAGGTATGACTAATTATCAAATTGCAGCGGAGCTGAATGTATCTGTTAAAACGGTAGACAAGGAATTGAATACTGCGTACAAACGAATAACAAATGTATTATCATTCCTTTAAATGCAGGAGCCGCCTTTTAGGGCGGTTCTTTTTTTGTGGGGAATTTGTAGGGATTGTTTTGCTAAAAATCATCTAAACTATAAGTGAGGTGATAAGTATGTACGGACAATATAACCCTTATATGGGCGCAACACCGCAGATGCAGCAACGGCTGAATTATTTGCAGCAACAACAACAGCAGATGTATCAGCCAACCATGCAGCAGCCTATGACATTGAAAGGCAGAATTGTTACCAGCATGGATGAAGCAAAGGCAGCTCAAATTGACCTGGACGGAACGAGCACTTTCTTTCCTTGCCCTGCCGAAGGCAAAATTTATGAAAAGCTTATAGGCTTGGACGGCTTACCAATTTTCAGAGTATACCAAATTAACAATTCGCAGAAGCAGCCTGCATATGCTGAACAAAATATTGTAGATAGATTAGTAGAACGTGTGGACAGATTGGAAAAGCAGATTGGAGGAATGAACCATGAACCCGATGCAGATAATGGCAATGTTACAGAACAGCGGTAATCCTATGATGATGCTTACACAATTAGCACAGCAGAATCCTATGATGAGCCGTGCTATGCAAATGGGGCAAGGAAAGAATGAAATGCAGTTAAAAGAAACTGTACGTAACCTTGCAAGGCAACGCGGCATGAGTGACGAACAGTTTACTCAGTTTTTAAGTCAATTCGGTTTAAAGCTCTAATAGCGCGCAATGAGCTTTACATATAATTCCTGGAGGTGAAATTTTATCATGGAAGGTGCAAACATTGTTCCGGTAATGGACATGAATCGAAACAACAATTACGGTGACTGCTGGGGCGGCGGTATGTGGTTTATGTGGATTATTGTCCTGTTTGCTCTTATGGGCGGCTGGGGCGGTAATTGGAACAACCGCGGCAATATGGGTGCAGAAATTTTCGCTAATGGCAGTATGACGCGCGACCAAATCGCAGACCAATTTTCTATGCAGGATATTAAAGAAGGTATTCGTGGCGTTCAGAACGGCTTGTGTGATGGCTTCTACGCTCAGAACAGCACTATGCTGAATGGTTTTAACGGTGTGCAACGTGACATTATGCAGACCGGTTATCAGTTAGGCAGTCAGCTTTCCGAAAATCGTTTTGCTCAACAGCAATGCTGCTGCGAGACGAATCGAAATATTGACGCAGTGCGCTATGAGAACGCGCGTAATACCTGCGATATTGTCAACGCGGTAAAAGAGGACGGCGAAAAGACCAGGGCAGTTCTGATTGCCAACCAAATTCAAGACCTGCGCGACAAGCTGGCAGACCGTGACCGCGACTTACAGACCGCTAACTTCCAATTAAGTCAGCAGGCACAGAGCGCAACCCTTATCGGCACACTTAGACCTTATCCGCAACCTGCCTATATTACGAATAGCCCATATCAGAGCATTGCTGCTAACGTAGCCGGTGCTTGTGGCTGTGCTTATAACGCAGGCTGAAAAGAATAAGTTATGTGCATTAACTGCACTGCAAGGGACGGTGCAAGCCGTCCCTATTGCTTTAAAAACGAGGTGAAAACAAATGATTTGTAACCAGAAATCCGCATTAACAACTGTTGCAACTGCGGCGCAGACCGTGACTGCGAACGGCTTTGTTAGCTTCCCGACTAACAATCTTCTGACCGGTGTATCTATTAAGCATCCGGCAGGAAGTACAAGTGTTAACCTTATACAGGGACTTTACCTTGTGACCTTAAACGCTGATATTACACCGACTGCGGCAGGTGATATTGGCTTGAATCTTCTTCGTAATGGTGTAGCAGTACCGGGAGCAGAAGCAACAGTGACAGGCGCAACAGGTGACACTTATAATATCTCCTTTGCTACATTGCTTAGAGTATTGCCTAGCTGCTGCGTGATTGATAACAATGCTGCATTGCAGGTGCAGGCTACGGCGGCAGGCACTATCAGCAATGCTTCTTTGAGCGTTATAAAAATGGCGTAAGGGGGGCGACGTTATGCACAAACTAAAGAAATATTGGGAGAAGGTAAGCGCCGACCCAGTAAAGATAGAAGAGATGGAAGAAATAGTTTGTGAAGCGTTAGAAGAAGTGCGCGGACGCTGCCCTAGGTTATTTTGGGATACTATGTATAAGATGCACTGCGCTGTGTATGGCCCACATTTTGACGAGCATCTAGCAAAGAAAGCTGTTGCCGGGATGAAGAATGTTGACGGCACGTGTGGTGAGCATTGGACATATGAGCAGACAAGTCAGCTTGCAGACCAGCAAGGCATAACGCAAAAAGCTGATTGGTACTATGTCATGAATATGCTCTACTCCGACTACTCCGAGATTTACGGCAGCGACATCAATATGTATATCCGTGTAGCAAAAGCCTATATGCGCGACCCCGACGCACCGGAAGGCAAGGTGTTTGATTTGTGGCTTGCGCAGATGGAAGCCTAACTGTAAACTTTAAAGCGATATGAGCACGTATAAAGTACATATAGTATGCAACAAATATGTAACAAATAGTGCTATAAACGCGATAGAATGAGTGTGCAGAATTAGCTAGTAGTAACCTTGTTCTTTAGAGTACTACCTAAAGCATAGATGTAAAGTACGGTAGAAGTAGAGCGTAGGCGCAGCCCAAATCCCCAATCCTTGACAAAGGGTACGGTTTATATCTAGCCTTTTTATTTTTTCTTTTGTTCCTTTTGGAAGTATGATAGATACTCTATCATACTTTTCCTTATTATGGATTAATAGATAATTTTTTCTTTTTTGCGTATTTTTGTAACGATTATATGACATAGTATAATCTCCCTTTCTGAGGTAGGTTTATTATAGTCATCATATGACTATAATGTCAAGCTTTAGATAAAACTGAAAAGACTATATCTAAAAATAGATAAGTCCTGTTGAATCTTCTTTTGAAGTACTTAACGATAGCTGTTCTGTCCTATTACTCCTGAAAGCTAAATTTTCAGGAGGTGTCCATCATGACGGACGAACAGAAACAACAGATCATTGCCATGCGCCGGGATGGGGCAGGATATGGCAGGATAGCGGCGCGGCTCCAGATTTCCATCAATACAGTGAAGTCGTTCTGCCGGCGGCACAGCCTGGCGGCGAAGTCGGCAGCCTCAGTTTGCGAGCAGTGCGGAAAGCCGATTGAGCAGAATACGGGACGGAAGCGGAAACGGTTCTGCTGCGATGCCTGCCGGAATAAGTGGTGGAACGCACATCTGGAGCTGGTGAAGCGGAAGGCAGTCTACAACTATACCTGTCCGGCTTGCGGGAAGAAATTCACTGTCTACGGCAACAGCCATCGGAAGTTCTGCTCCCACGCATGCTATATTGCATACCGGTTCGGAGGTGTCCGCCATGGATAAGAGGTCGTTTCAAAATGAAACAGCCTTCCAGATGGCGATGTATCTGGCAAGGCGGATGCTGGCCGAAAAGCTCATCACCGGGAAGGAGTACCGGGACTTCGAGCAGGAGATGCTTCGCCGCTATCAGCCTTTTTCCGGGGACTTATACACTTGATAATTGTATCAAACAGAGTGATATATAGTGTCGAAAGGAGCTGATTCTATGCGGACTATCCGTAAGATTGAACGACGCATACCAAATTTGAAGCAAAGAAAGAAAGTCGCAGCCTATGCCCGCGTATCCATGGAATCGGAGCGGATGCACCATTCCCTTTCGGCGCAGGTCAGTTATTACAGCAGCCTCATCCAGAAGAACCCGGACTGGGAATACGCCGGGGTCTATGCCGACTATGGCATCTCTGGGACGGGGATGAAGAAGAGGCAGGAATTCCTGCGGATGCTGGAAGATGCCGAAGCCGGGAAGATAGACAGCATCCTGACCAAGTCCATCCAGCGCTTCGCACGCAACACCGTAGACCTTCTGCGTACCGTCCGGCATCTGAAAGAGCTGGGCATCGAAGTTTGGTTTGAAAAAGAGAATATCCATACCATGAGCGGGGACGGCGAGCTTATGATGACCATCCTGGCATCTTTTGCCCAGGAGGAAAGCCGTTCCATTAGTGAAAATATCCGGTGGCGCATCAAGAAACAATTTGAGCAGGGGAATCCTAACGGGCGGTTCCGTGTTTACGGGTATCGCTGGGAAGGGGATAACCTGGTGGTAGTTCCCGAGGAAGCAGCTGTTGTCAGGCGCATCTTCCAGAATTTCCTTGATGGCAAGTCACGTCTTGAAACCGAACGGGAATTTGCTGCCGAAGGCATCACGACCCGGAATGGCTGCCGCTGGATGGATTCCAACATCAGGGTTGTCCTGACCAATGTTACCTATACTGGCAATATGCTTTTCCAGAAGGAATATGTGACGGATCCAATCCTCAAGAAGCGGAAGAAGAACCGGGGCGAACTTCCTAGGTATTATGTTGAAAATACGCATGAGCCTATCATCGACAAGGAAACCTTTGATTACGTGCAGCAGGAGATGGCGCGGCGAAAGGAACTGGGGGCGCTGGCCAATAAGTCCTTGAACACGACCTGCTTCACGGGAAAAATCAAATGCGGCATCTGCGGTCGGAGTTATATGCACAATCGCCGCACAGACCGGGGCTTTGAAGAATTCTGGGATTGCGGCTCCCATAAACTGAAAGGCCGGAATTGCGGCGCAAAAGGCAGTATCCCGCATGCAGTCCTCGTGAAGGAGAGTACAGAAGTCCTAGGCCTGGATGATTTCGATGAGCAGGCGTTTCTTGACCGGGTCGAAAAGATAGTAGTGCCAGAATACCATGTGATGGTTTTCTGTATGAAAAACGGACAGAAACTTATCCGGCACTGGGTATCAACGGCGAAGAAGGATTGCTGGACCGATGAGTATAAGGATCGTCAGAGGGCATGGATGAAAAACTACATGGCCAATGGCAAGGGAACACGGTTCTCCGTCTTTACGACCCGCATCCGGTGCGCCTTGTGCGGATCCTCTTTCCGGCGGTGTAAAACGAAGCATGACAGGCCTGTTTATTGGCGATGCAGCAAAGGCGGCAAATGTGAATCGGTCAGCATCCGGGAAGATGACCTGAAGCGTGTGGCCGCAGAGACCATGGGGTTAGAGGACTTTGATGAGGATAGATTCCGGGGGAAAGTGGAATCTATCGAAGCCGGAAAGCCAGACTGCCTGACTGTCCATTTCAAGAGTGGGAGAACAGAAGAGATTTCTTATACGCCTACGCCATCCAAGCGGCGTCCCAAGGCACGGAGAAAGGAGAGCGGAGAAAAGTGGCAAAGACAGTAAGGGCCATCCCGGCCACCATCAGCCGTTATACGGCGGCTCCGATTAACAGCCGGAAGAAGCGGAGAGTAGCGGGCTATGCCAGGGTTTCCACGGACCATGATGACCAGATCAGCAGCTATGAAGCACAGGTCGATTATTATACGAACTATATCAGGGAACGGGATGACTGGGAATTCATTGGCATCTATACAGAAATGAAAATTGCTTAATTGATACAATCAGAAAGAACAAAATATAGGGAAAACGCTGAAAATAAAGGCTTCGGACACATTTGGAGTGATCAGAAGCTTTTATTATTTTTTCGGATTATAGCAGGAGTGGAATGGATGAGTGTTCATGTTTGAACCCTCATCTATGGTTTTGAACCCTCCCAGTATGTCCAATTTGAACTCCCTCAAGGCAAAATCAAAAAGTATCAATCCAATTCACATTTTTTATTTCATAGAATTTGAACCCTTTGAATATACGAAAAATTTTCACAAAAATTTCACAAAAAACCTATTGACACTTTTGAATGTATGAATATAATAAGAGTATAGATTGAAACGCATGAATGTGAGGTAAGAAAAATGGCACCTGTATATAATGATATCGTGAGAGTGTTTAAAGCATTTTGTGATGAAAATCGTTTAGCAATATTAGATATGCTTCGTACAGGGGAGAAATGTGCTTGTGATTTATTAGAAGAGCTACACATTACGCAACCTACGCTTTCGCATCATATGAAGATACTATGTGATGCCGGTGTTGTTCAAGGACGGAAGGACGGAAAATGGGTTTATTATTCCATTTCTTCTGATGGTGCGTCAGCCGCAATTAGATGTTTACAGGAGTTAACCCAAATAAATCACACGGATAAGTCGTGATGTGAAAAGTAAGGAATCCAAATGCTTTTCTGCACGACTTACTAAAGCAGTAAAGAATAGACGCATTTCAATCTAACAATCTATTCTGATTATCGAATAATGAACAGTCTATATCCGAGCCATCTAAGAGGATGGTTTCTCTTATAAGCAATAGTTCGATAGTTTTGAATATATCAATTTATAAATAAATGGGAGGGTCAATTATGTGTATCTGCGGAATCCAGTTTCATTGCCGATCTCCATAACAACTGTGTTTTGTTTAAGGTCAATCAATCATTTTGAAAGTGAGGTATTTATATGTTTACAACCGAAACATTGCTTCATGCAGGCAAAACATTTCTGATGCTATTCGGAGAATTGTTTGGATTGTTCATCGGCATTAGTTTTGTTGTTGCCCTGCTGCAAATCTACATTTCACAGGATCGTATCAAGCGGATCCTTACAACACCCAAAAAGGGGCTAAACAGCGTTCTCGGCGCTCTGTTAGGTGCAGTTACGCCGTTTTGTTCCTGTTCAACAATCCCGGTACTGGTAGGCCTGTTCAAAAGCGGAGCGCCTTTCTGCGGTGCAATCTCGTTCTTGCTGACCTCTCCTATTCTGAATCCCGCAATTATCACCTTAATGCTGGCATTTTTCGGCGTTAAAGCCACCATCATTTACGCAGTTTTCACTTTCGTGTTTGCAGTTGTGATGGGATTGATATTGGATAAAGCCGGTTTTGCAAAGTATGTCAAAAATGTCACGGTTACAGGCGGACATCAGGACGGTGTATCTTGGGAGAATCTGCAGGGAACTTTCTGGCAGAAACAATGGCAGGCAATCAAGCTTGCTTTGAAAGATTCCTTTGGCTTGTTTAAGGGTGTATTCGGTTTCCTGTTGCTGGGTGCAGGTATTGGTGCATTCATTTACGAGTTTGTCCCTACTGATCTGTTGGCGAACTTTGCCGGTGCAAATAGTCTGTGGGCGGTTCCTCTGGCAGCTATTGTCGGAATTCCAATGTATATCCGAACCGAGACGATGATTCCGATTGCAAGTATTTTGATTGCGAAAGGCGTTGCTCCCGGAGTCATGATTTCTCTGACTCTCGGAGGAGCTGGTGCAAGTATCCCGGAGGTATCCCTGCTGAACTCAATTTTCAAAAAGAAAATGGTCGTCACATTCGTTCTCTGCATTTTTGCAGTAGCTACGATTACCGGCTATATCTTTAATTTTGTGCTGTAATTAAAAGGAGGATTTTATCATGGCTGAGAAAAAAGGTTTTTGGGCAAGTTTATTTGGCGGCGGTGGGTGCGACTGCGGTATGTCCATCGAAGAAGAAAAAGCAGACAACAAGAAACCCACAAAGAAAAAAGGCGGCTGCTGCGATATGCAGATCATCGAGGAGACAGAAGGCAAAACCGCCGACGAAGGCAAAACCGCCGACGATAAAAAGAGCGGAAAATAAGTGCATCTCCGCAGAAAGGAGTGGTTTTCGTGCAGTTAAAAGAGAATCTTTCCCACATTGACTATTTGCAGGTAACTGACTCCAATTCCAGCGAGATATTCTGTGGCAGCGATCAGGAGTGGTTTCCCACCGAGCGGCAGCGGCTTACCGGCTGCGGCCCATCGGCGGCTGCTAACATCCTGTTTTATATAGATCGGAAGGATAACTCTGGTTGCTGTGGAAGGAACCGGACAGATCTCCTCGCTTCCTTTGAGCGGATCTGCCTGTCGCGGTATCTTCGGGAGCATTATCCTTCCCATTTCCTTTCCTACGGCAGTGAGGGGGATACGATAGGGAAGTATCTGGATCCCCTGAGCTGGAAGTGTTCACAGGTCCTTGCCTCATCCCTGGGATTTCCTCTTTCCCTGAAGGATCTGGGCGAGGCGCTGGGGCTTTCAGAGAAGAAGATGGACGAGGGGAGCCGCCTCATAGGGCTCTTCTCCCTGCCCGGGCCGGAAGGGAGAAGGATGCCGGAAGGCTATCTGGAAGAATGGGCGCTTTTCAAGAAATACAATCGCCGGGACGTGGAAGTGGAAAGGGCAGTGCGCAGATCCTTTTCATCCTATAAGACCCCTGCGGTGCTCTGGGATGAGTACCATGAGGACCAGCGGATCAATGACCGGGGCATTCCCGTGGACATTCCCTTTGTTCATGCCGCCATGGCCATGGGAGACAGGGCGCAGATGGAACTTCTGGGACGGCTGAAACACCTCACGGGCCTTCTGAATCCTAAATCTCCCTGCCAGATGAAGGACTGGCTTTCAGCCAACGGCACCCATGCGGAATCCCTCACCAAAAAGGAAGTGGCAAGACTGCTTTCCTCTTCTACCGGCGCCGTGAGGGAGGCTCTCATCCTCTACGGACAGGCGCAGAAATCTTCCCTTGCCAAGTACGGCGCCATGACCGGCGCCGTATGCAGTGATGGAAGGGCCAGGGGCATGTTCCGCTTCTACGGCGCCGCCAGAAGCGGACGCTGGGCGGGGAGATACATCCAGCTCCAGAACCTTCCCCGAAACAGTCTGGAAGATCTGGACCTGGCCCGGCGCCTTGTGATGGAAGGAGACTATGAGAAAATAGATTTCCTCTATGGCTCCGTTCCAGACACCCTCTCCCAGCTCATCCGCACCGCCTTCGTGGCAAGAAAAGGCTATACCTTCATGGTCTCCGATTTCTCATCCATCGAAGCCAGGGTCCTTTCCTACATGGCAAGGGAAAAGTGGCGTCTGGAAGTTTTCGCCGGAAATCTGGATATCTACGCCCAGTCGGCGTCAAAAATGTTCAGTAAACCGGTCGTAAAAGGAGGGATCAACAGCGACCTCCGGCAGAAAGGGAAAATCGCCGAACTGGCTTTAGGCTACGGCGGGGGAGAAGGAGCCCTCATGGCCATGGGCGCCCTGGACATGGGACTGACAAAGGAAGAACTGCCAAACCTTGTGAAATCCTGGCGCCATGCCAATCCCCACATCGCCTCCTACTGGTGGCAGATCGACAGGGCCGTGAGAGAAGCTATAGAGCAGCTCCGAATCACCAGAGTGGGAGCCCTCACCTTCTACATGAAAAAAGGCACCCTCTTCATCGCCCTCCCCTCCGGCCGCCGCCTTGCCTATCCCGGCGCTGCCCTGAAAGGAAGTGCCTACGGGAAAACAGCCATCACCTACATGGGCCTTGACACCAAAAGAAAATGGAACCGCATCGAATCCTACGGCCCAAAATTTGTGGAAAACATCATCCAGGCCATTTCCAGGGATATCCTTGCCTACGCCATGCATAACCTTAGGGACTACTTCATCTGCGGCCATGTCCATGACGAAGTGATCGTGGAATGCAGAGAAGGAACGGCGGTGGAAGAAATCACAGGAATCATGGAAAGAACACCGGACTGGATGCCGGGACTGCTGCTGAGGGCCGATGGGTATGAGACGAGGGAATATAGGAAGGAGTGACAGTTAAAGTGGAATCTATCGAAGCCGGAAAGCCAGACTGCTTGACTGTCCATTTCAAGAGTGGGAGAACAGAAGAGATTTCTTATACGCCTACGCCATCCAAGCGGCGTCCCAAGGCACGGAGAAAGGAGAGCGGAGAAAAGTGGCAAAGACAGTAAGGGCCATCCCGGCCACCATCAGCCGTTATACGGCGGCTCCGATTAACAGCCGGAAGAAGCGGAGAGTAGCGGGCTATGCCAGGGTTTCCACGGACCATGATGACCAGATCAGCAGCTATGAAGCACAGGTCGATTATTATACGAACTATATCAGGGAACGGGATGACTGGGAATTTGTCGGCATCTACACCGATGAAGGCATCTCGGCTACCAACACGCGTCACCGCGATGGCTTCAAGCGGATGGTCAGGGATGCCATGGATGGGAAAATCGACCTCATCGTCACAAAATCAGTCAGCCGCTTCGCCAGAAATACCGTAGACAGCCTGACAACGGTACGCAAGCTCAAGGACAAGGGCATCGAGATATATTTCGAGAAGGAAAATATCTGGACGCTCGATGCCAAGGGCGAACTCCTCATCACCATCATGAGTTCCCTGGCGCAGGAAGAAAGCAGGAGCATCTCGGAAAACGTCACCTGGGGCCATCGGAAGCGATTCGCTGACGGGAAGGTGTGTGTGCCGTTCGGCCATTTCCTTGGCTATGACCGGGGACCGGACGGGAATCTGGTCGTCAACCGGGAACAGGCCAAGACGGTGAAACTGATTTACCGCTTGTTCCTGGACGGGTATACCTTCCACTCCATTGCCAGGGAGCTGACTTCCAGAGGGCTGGAAACTCCGGCAAGAAAGAAACGCTGGTATCCGGGGACGGTAGAGAGCATCCTGACAAATGAGAAATACAAGGGCGATGCCCTGCTGCAGAAGCGGTTCACCGTCAACTTCCTGACCAAAGAAACGAAAGCGAATGAAGGGGAAGTGCCGCAGTACTATGTGGAAAATAACCACGAAGCCATCATCAGCCCGCAGGTCTTCGACTGGGTACAGGAAGAAATCAAGCGGCGGCGTGAAGGCAGGGGACGTTACAGCGGCGTATCCATCTTCTCCAGCAAAATCAAGTGCGGCCAGTGCGGAGGCTGGTACGGGGCCAAGGTCTGGCATTCGACCGACAAGTACCGCAGAACCATCTACCGATGCAACGATAAGTTCAAGAGCCATTGCAAGACACCACATCTGACAGAGGATGATATCAAGGAAGCCTTCGTCCGGGCCGTCAATCAGCTCATCGAAAACAAAGCGGACGTACTTGACAGCATCACACTGCTGAAGGAACGGCTCACTGACACAGAAGACTTGGAAGAGGAGCGGGACAGGATAAGCACAGATTTGAACCTGCTGGCCGACAAGATACAGCAGCTCATAGCCGAGAACGCCAGGGTCGCGCAGAACCAGGATGATTATGACCGGAACTACAACGAACTGGTCAGTCGGTATGAAGCAGCGAAGACGCAGTACGACAAGACCTGTGAAGCCATCCAGTATCGCAAGGCCCGGAGCCGTCAGATGGACAGCTTCATCAAGGAGCTTAGGAATCAGGATCTCATTAAGGAGTTCGATGCCCGGCTGTGGGGCAGCCTGGTGGATTTCATCACAGTGTACAGCAAAGACGATATCCGGGTGACCTTCAAGGACGGGACGGAAATCAGAGCATAAGCAGGAAAAAAGGATTACGGCAGAGAATCCAAGAGGAAACGCAGGATTCTCTGCCGTATTTTTGATGAAGAAAATCGGAATATGATATAATAGTAAGGGTTTCAGGTGTGCGAAGTTTGAGTGAGATATAAATGTTTGGCGAAATATTTTTGCGTGATGGCCCTCTCTGCCCATCGGCAATACCGATGCTATCAAGCCCCTTTAAAATACTAAATTATCAAAAATTCGTTTTGCCGCCTCCGCAATCATAGCGTCGTCAGATTTTGCATTTTTTTCCGTGCGGCGCGACATTATCGCCATGACAATGGGTTTGCGATTGGGCGGATAAATCACGGCAATATCATTCCGCGCCCCATAATCGCCTGAACCGCTCTTGTCGATAACTTTCCAACCTTGCGGAGTTTCTGCCTTGATAAGCGTGTCGGTTATGGAATTGTCGCTCATCCAATCAATCAGCAGTTTTTTCTTGTCGTCGCTCAAAATATCGCCGAATATATAGACTTGCAAATTTTTTACCATCTGTCTCGGCGTGCTAGTATCACGATTATCTTTTGGATTGAAAAGATTAAGTTCAGGTTCATTTCGCGCAGGTTTGGTAGTTTTGTCGCCAATATTTTTAAGTGCCACCTTGAAATTTTCCACGCCGCCGATCTCCTGCAAAATTAAATTTGCCGCCGTGTTGTCACTCCACCTGAGCGATGCCGAACAAATTTCCGCCAGCGTCATGCCATCAGCAACATGGTCTTTGGTGATTGGCGCGTAGGACAAAATATCTTCCGCCGAAAACTTACGAATTTCATTCAAATCGGAGGTATTTTTTTGTCTTAGCAATTCTGCAGCCGTAAAAACTTTGTGTGTCGAGCAGTAGGAAAAACGCGTATCAGGTTTGTAGCAAATTTTTTTTCCATTCTCCATGTCAACGGCGTAAACACCAATCACGGCGTTATATTTATTTTCCAGATCAGCAAGATTTAATTTCTGCCGCGCTTGACAATCCTGAAGGCAGAAAACCATCAAGCCACAGATTATCAAAAACAAAAAACAAAATTTCTTCATAATAACCTCCTACTATCTGTTGAACGACCCGCCAAATTCAACGGGTCGTATTGGCTCAATAGAGCGTGATCATCAGCAATTAGCACTCTTATTGCCATTACTAATACATCACTTCATACAATCAAAGATGCAGTCACTTGCACTTGTCAACAAAAATTGGACACAAAACTAAAAAAATCAGGCATAAAAAACGAATCGATGTACAAGATTCATCAACTTTTCTGACATCCTTCAAGCTTGTTAGACAAACCATGCCATCGATAATGCAGACGAGATCAGCAGATGGGCGTGTGACGTTCCCGATACTGCTTCGGCGTCAGGTAGCCTAAGGAATAGGCTGGCCTCTGTTCATTGAAGAAAAGAATGTAGTCATCCACCTCCTCCTTGACCGGTTTCTCGCCGGTCACATGCAAGTCCATGAACAGCTCCGCCTTGATCCATCCATTGATGGACTCCATAGCGGCATTGTCTGTGGGGGTCCCGGCACGTGACATGGATCGGGTGATGCCGTACATGGGCAATAGCTCGTTGTAGGCTTTGGAGGCGTAGACCGATCCCTGGTCAGAATGGAGAACCATTTGGTGCTCCGGATGCCGTTTTTGCCACTCAATCAGATTTTCCAGTCCGCTGATGTAAGTCATGCGATCACCGCGTTTTGCAGAGAGGGAATGACTGACAATCTCATTGTTCCATAGATCCATATAAAGAGTCAGTTCATGGTAGATGCCTTTCACATAAAAAGCGGTCATATCACTCACGATGCACTGCATTGGCCCATCGATCTGCATTTCAGACATGAGCAGGTTGGGAAATATCCGCGCTGGATCGCCAGCCTTCTTGTACCTGTAGTGCTTGGATTTGCTCTTGATTCCCGCAATCCTACAGCATTTGTGGGCATAGGGATCGGACAGGACAATCTCTTTGTCCAACCGTATCTTGGCGTTCAGCCAGCGATAGCCGTGCGATGGATACTTCCAATGGTACTCCTGGAACAGCAGGACGTTGCTCAAAAGGCGCTTTTCTTTGCCCGACGGCTGAGAAAGATGTTTTTTCCAAGCGTAGAAACTGCTCCTCTGGATGCCCCTTGTCTTGCAAAGAAGCTTCACCGGAATTTCTCCGGATAGTTCCATGATTACTTGATAATCTTGTTGCCGTACAGAATTACAGTACCATTAAACCGTACCCTTTGTCAAGGACATTTTTAAGAGAAAGAGAGAAGCAGCGACCCCTTTTGGAATCGCTGCTTCTTATTTTTTATTAAATTATCTTCAATGGGTAAATACCCGTTTTTATATACTCATAATACTCGTTTGGGGATAGCTTTGCTAACTTCCATTGGTATCTGTAGTTGTTGTAATAATCCATCCACCTATCTATTTCTAAACGCAGAGACTCAAAATCTTTGCACTCAGATATATGGATTTCATCCTTCATGTGCCCGCAAAAGCTCTCCTGAGGTGCATTATCCCAACAATTACCTCTTCTCGACATAGATTGCCTTAAATTAGCATCGTTAACAAACTGTATAAATTTATAACTCGTATAGTGTGAACTCTGGTCCGAATGAATAATAGTCTCACTAGAAAGTTCGCTTCCATGCCTAGCAAGCACCATATTAACACTTTCCAACACGAAATCTATTGCCAATGAATCACTAAGACAATATCCAAGTACTTGCATCGTATAGGAGTCTAGAATTGTAGATAAATAACAGTATTTATCATTCAATGGTATGTAAGTTATATCTGTTAACAATACTTTTCTAGGTCCATGTGCTTTAAATTCCCGGTTCAAAAGATTAGGTGCTACCTTGTTGGTCCTCAAAGCTCTTGCTATTTGCCGATAGGGATTAGGCTTTCTAATAGGGCATCTCAGATTATATTTCACCATTAATCGTCTTATCTTTTTTAGGTTCATAAGTACCGGCTTCTCTAAATGCAATAGCCTCATATGTATGCCCCGGATGCACTTATCATACCCCTTAAATTTATATGCCTCTAGAATAATACTAAAGTCTTCCCTATCTTTTTGCTCCTTGGCATTACGAAATTCCATGTTGCTTAACCAATTATAGTATCCAGATCTAGTAACATGAGCAAGTTTACATAAATGGACTATTTTCAATCGATTATCTGGCCTAGATACCAAATTATGAATTAATTGAAACTTTCTATTTGCTAGCCCCAAAGCTATTTCACGCGCTAATCTGATTTGTCCAAGCAACACATTTTTTTTAAGAATTCAACCTCCTGTCTAAGATAAGACAATTCATACTGCATGGATGCTATTGTTGCCTCTATTGGTAACTCGCTGTAATCTTTATTCTTCGGCGGAGTTTTTATCTCTCCACCAACACCTTGAGTAAGAGACTTTCCGGATTCTATCGCTTTTTTTAGCTTAAAAGCAAAATTATTAATTCTGTATTGTCCCAAAAGATCAGGATCATACCCTAACTCCCTAAAAATAGACACTGGTGAAAAGCCCTGAATATATAGTTTCCAAAATGTCTCCTTAAACTCTACCGTCAACAATATCATATTATCAGTGACCCTGTATGTATAGGGGTTTTTACGCAACAATAGTTTCTCCTGTTCCGTAAAGCGCTTAACAGTCATTTTGAGCACCTCCGCTTGGTATTCATAGTATAACATTCAGTTTGGAAAAAAGTTGCTCAAAAACGATTTTAGACAATCAAAAAGAAAAAAATGTCCATTTTTTAGGATTTACCAAGAGAAAGCTGTCCAATACTTGTTTTTTTCTTGCTAAATGTCCCAAAATAGTAATTTTACAAATATAAAATCTATTCATATAGAATATACTCTTTTCATGTCCATATCACTTTCTATACTCTCTCTCAAACTGTCTATGACTATGGGTACATTATAATCCGGACTTTTGACACTTGAAAAAGGAGATTTTCTTAATCCTTGACAAAAGAAAAGATTGAATCCCGTTTACTTGACACTCTTGTTTTTATACTAGCGTAGAAATAAAAAACGTCCTGCTGAACTGGCAGCAGAACGCTTGTGTTTAACTTACTAAGACTTGTTTTATTTTTTTTAGCGCACGTTCTTTGTGAACATAGCCTGATTGCTTAGTTATTCCATATTTTTTACAATAGGATTGCATAGTTTTATCTTCAAAGAAAACTGTTTTGATAATATTTCTTTGTGCATCTGTAAGTTTTTTCATTGCTTCGGACAATAGCTGATTATGCACCAACTGGTCAATATCATTCTTTTCGTCAGCAATTTGCATTTCTTCGCCTTCTTCCTCTGCGTCCAGATAATAGCAATCCTTGACAGATTTCCCGCGCGTAAACTTGTGCAGCAGTCCGTAATGGATATAGTATTGCAATAGTCCGGGCAGATGCCCGAAGTCGCGTCCGTCATACTTCTTGATTTGCTCTAAAAAGATTAACCAGGCAGTATTTACGGCATCCTCGCCCAAGGCTTCACGCACTTCGTAGCGATAGGCCTCCTTGTAGATTAAGGGCTTAAAGGCTGTGCATAATACATTGATGGCCTCGCGGTCACCCTTTTGGGCGCTGTGCACCAGCTCTTTAAATTCTGTGAGAGTGAAGGTTGTTTTTTCCTCCGTGCATTCTTGCGGTTCGGTGCCTTCCGGCACGCAGCAGATTACCTGTTCGGTATTTTCCTGCTCAGGGCAGTTTTTTGTTGTTATGTTGTCCAGTTCCTTTCTGAGGCGGTCGCAATGCCGCGTATGGCAGAATTCTGTGCTGTACTGCATCAAGTCTTGATGGGGTTATTATAGCACAGAAAATTAGAAAAATTATAAAAGAGGACAGATGTGTCCGTTTTAGCCGTCAAAATAAATTTATGTAATACGCTATTCCCATATGGAGGCGATTACATGGATAAAGACAATGAACGTATTTTATTGGCCAACGTGATTGGTGAGTGTATTAAATCTCTGCAGCTTGACAAGAATATTAATCAGAAAGAGCTGGCGTTGCTGTCGGGAGTGTCGGAGCGTTCGCTGCGCAGGATTGAAAGGGGGCAGGTGAACGTGAATGTGTATGTGCTGAGGCAGCTGGTGATGGCGCTTGGTGAGGAGATGCCGGATTTTTGGAGGATTGTGGAGAAGAATATGGAGCTGATGGGAGAGGAGTTTCCGCATGTGCGCAAGAGGGTTGCGGATAAAGTGTTGAGGGATAATAAAAAATAATAAAATGAATTTTATTAGGCGTAAATGAAAGGGTGATGCCTACGTAGAACGTGTGAATTTTGCTTTATAACAAAAAATTTGTTTCTTTTTTTTGACAAAAATTGTATAATAGACATGTAACTCCCCCCCGGGGACAAAATTCGGGTGGTAGTTCCAATAACCTTCCAACCTCCGGGGCTGGGGAAATTTGATGCAAATTTTCTCAGCCTTGGGGGTTTTTGTTTTGCTTTAAAACAGATTCCTTGCTTGAGAATTCTTTGCTACTAGCAAGGGAGGTAGCATAGTGTTGCTTGCAGCATTATGCGTATAAATTTATGATTTTTCGCTTAGGTGAATTGTTCTGCGGTCCGGGAGGACTTGCATATGGCGCAACACACGCCGATATCGGAAATGATGATTTTAAAATTGTCCATGCGTGGGCAAACGATTATGATAGGTCTACCTGTGATACTTACATTCACAATATTTGTCCCGATGCGCCTGACAGCGTTATGTGTGGGGATGTAAGAAAACTTGATTTAGATGCAACAACTCCGATTGATGCACTCGCTTTCGGTTTCCCCTGCAATGACTTTTCTGTTGTTGGCGAACAAAAAGGTTTTGACGGTACCTTCGGACCGCTCTATACATACGGTATCAAAATCTTAAAGATTCATCAACCTCAGTGGTTTCTTGCCGAAAATGTTGGTGGTTTAAGAAGCGCCAATGAAGGCAAGGCATTCAAAAAGATTCTTCAAGATATGAAAGATGCGGGATATAAGATTTATCCGCATTTGTACAAATTTGAAGATTACGGCGTACCGCAAGCAAGACATAGAATGATTATCGTAGGCATCCGAGAAGATTTGCCTTATGAGTTCAAAGTTCCTTCTCCGAAACCCTACGAAAATATTGATAACACTTGCAAAACTGCCTTGGAATGTCCGCCTATTCCGGAAGATGCTTGCAATAACGAGCTTACAAAACAATCAGCCAAAGTTGTTGAAAGATTAAGCTATATCAAACCGGGCGAAAATGCTTTTACAGCAGATTTGCCGGAAGAACTTAAATTAAAAGTAAAAGGTGCTAAAATCAGCCAAATTTACAAGCGCTTAGATCCTTCAAAACCTGCTTATACTGTTACAGGCTCAGGCGGTGGCGGTACTCATATCTATCACTATTCGGAGAACAGAGCGCTTACCAACAGAGAACGTGCAAGACTGCAAACTTTCCCTGACAATTATGAGTTCCAAGGTCCGAAAGAATCTGTACGCAGACAAATCGGCATGGCAGTTCCTTGCCGTGGTGCGCAAATTATTTTTGAAGCAATTCTCAAAACGTTTGCAAATATTGACTATCCTTTTGTAGAGGCTAATCAAAGCACAGATTTAGATAAATAGTCTTTTAGGAAATGGTGAATATGATGGATGACATTTTAATTGAAAACCTCAGCGCAGAAGAACATCAAGCCTTAGTTTGCATGTATTATGCGAAATTACCTAGTTCTGACCCAAGAAGCAAAAAGATGAAAGATGATTTTGCTGTTTTAGAATCTTTCTTTGGGAAAACATTTTACACATATAGAAATTACAGAGATGCTTATGACTATTTTTTCGATTCCAACGGAAGAAAAGGTTGGGAACGCGAAAGTGTAGATGGCATAGGTATTGCTCATAAAGCTGTCTATGAAAAGTACAAAGACTATGATGTCGATGTGCTGGAAAAGGCTGTTGATAAAATTATTGCTATGTATGAGCGTAACTGCAATAAGAACTATGATAATCTTGTTTCTTTGAAATGTATTCAACCTGATGTCGCACATGCAGTGCTTAGCCGTGAACCTGTAATAACTATAAGCGATATCTACACCTTAGCAGATAAACTTACTTTGAATAACACAGTCTTTTTGACGCTTGGTGGCGATAGGGGAAATTCCGAAGTCGATTGGGAACCGGGTTTTAGGGCTATTGCTCATGTAGTTAAAGAGCCCTACGGACATGGTTACAGAAGCGAAGCAAAATATTTTAAGATTGATTTAAAACTGGATGTAGTTTTGCCGGAAGCTATGACGAGAAATGATTTTCTTGATTATAAGAGTGCATGGAATGTTACCTTCATTGGTCCGGAACTTAAAAGAGATCCGACGCAAGCTGTCGGTTCAATAACCTATAATGAAGCTGTTGCCGTTACAAGATGCGCTTTAGATAGATTTCCAGAAATAAAAGATAGTTTAGAGAAGATTTTCTCAACAACCTTTATGAATAAGGTTTACGGACCTACCGAAAAATTACTTTCTGTAATGGTTAATCATGGCGAAACGGATGAAGCAGCTTTATGCAGAAATTTAAACTCTAATCTGACTAAAACACAAATGGCGGATGATTTTACATTTTTTGCGGAAAATGTTCTGTTTTACGGCGTTCCCGGTTGTGGCAAAAGCTATTCGGTAGAGCAAAGGTACGAAAGCCAAGTAACTAACAATCAATGTAAAGTGCGTGTTGTTTTTCATCCGGATTACACTTATTCCGACTTTGTTGGCCAACTGATGCCAGTTCTCAAAGAAGTACCAAATGCACAGGGAGAAAAAGAGGAAAAACTTCAGTATGATTTTGTTCCCGGTCCTTTTACACGCATTTTGGATGTTGCCTACGCAAATCATAAAGAAAAATGCCTGCTTATTATTGAGGAATTGAATCGTGGCAACGCACCGGCAATTTTCGGTGAAATCTTCCAATTACTTGACAGAAATGACGATGGCAGTAGTAAATATGCTATATATAACAGCGATATTGCTAATGAAGTGCATAAAGACAAACTTTGTCCTATAAAACTTCCCCCCAACCTCACCATCGTTGCCACCATGAACACCTCCGACCAAAACGTATTCACCATGGACACCGCCTTCCAACGCCGCTGGCAGATGAAGCACATCCCCAACAGGTTTACAGGCGAATCCTTGGACGAAAAAACCATAAACCATGTAGCCAAACATCTCCCCAACAGCGAAATCAGCTGGGGCGTATTCGCCCAAACCATCAACAAGAAAATGCACACGGCCAACCTTGGCTTTGGCGGTACAGAAGACAAAAGCCTTGGCGTGTACTTCGCCACGGACAACGATCTGGATGATGCAGAGCGCTTTGCGGAAAAGGTGCTCAAATACCTGTGGGACGATGCTTTCAAGCTGGGCAGAAAGGAACTCTTCAATGACTGCAGCCAAGGTCTTTCCGCTGTAATTGAAGCCTATGAGGATGCTGCAAAGGCTAAGATTGAAAAGCAAAGTGCAGAAGATCCGCTGAAAAAGGTACTGGTGCCCGAGGTTTACAACGAGATGCAGAAGAAGATGGCTGAAATGGCAGCAGAGCAGGCTAAAACTGCGGAAGAAAAGACATCCGAGGAAGAAGCAGCGGAGAGCGCTGCAGAAGATAATCCGGCTCAAGAACCGGCAGGCGAGGAGTGAGCACCTTGCTCAAGGACAGATGCCATATCAACACCAACAGAAAAACCGATACCTTTGTCGGCCTGGAATTTGACGGCAAGGATTACACGGTTTCCTTTCCGCTGGGGTACGCCATAGCGTCCGAGGATGATGACAAGCTGCTGCGCGAGGATTTGCTGCTGCTGTTCCACACGCTGGCGCTGTACAGTAGCCAGACGGAAAGCAAAAGCGGCTTTAAGCGCGAAAAGGACGCAGCGACGGAAACGCCAATGTATGCCTATATCTACATCATTATGGATTTTGTCACCCGAGGCTACTATAAGGAAGGAATTGTGGAATATGCTTCATCCAAGCGCGGTAAAATCTACTGGAACCGCACGATTAAGCAGAAGAAGCCTGTTATTCAGGAAGCGGATATCTATTATCTGGACTTCATCACGAAGAAGAACGTTATCAACGAAAATGACCTGATAACCCTGATTCATCAGTATTGCGTTTATCTGAGCTTTATCCGCTTCGGCTGGCTGTTCACGGATTACAAACCGCCCAAGCCGCAAATCCCGTTCCACCGCCAATGGTTCAGCGCTGCGCTGCAGGAAAAGCTGTGCCGTACCTTTAACGATGCCAACAAGATGCTTTTTGCCAATATGCTGAAAATCATCAACAACGAGCCTGACGAGGGCATGAGGGAAACGAGCTTTACCTTCGGCACGAACAGGTTTGAGTATGTTTGGGAAAAGATGATTGACTCAGCCTTCGGTATCAGCGACAAGCAGCGCTATTTCCCAAAAACGAAGTGGAAGCTGGCGCGCAGCGGTAAGGAGTGTGATAATTCCAAGCTGGAGCCTGATACTATTATGCTGTACAACAATAATATCTATGTGCTTGACGCGAAGTATTATAAATACGGTGCGACGAAGAACCCTTTCGATTTGCCGGAATCAGCTTCGATCAACAAGCAGATAACCTACGGCGAATACATTGATGCGCAGGCGGACCTCAAAAATCCGGACAGCGTTATCTACAACGCCTTCCTCATGCCGTTTGACAAAAACCATTGGGCGGAGGAAAACGCAGGCACGCTGCATTATGCAGGCGAGGCTGTGGCGCTGTGGAAGGATGCCGGCGAGGGCAGAGGCAAGGAGTACGAGCATATTCAGGGCGTTCTGCTGGACGTTAAGCACCTGATGCAGATTGCCGAAAAGCGTTCGGAAAACGATATTCGGCAACTGGCAGAAATCATCGAGGAGCATTGCAGCGATCATGGACAAGCTGACTAAGGAGCAACGCCATAAAAATATGCAGGCTATCCGCAGCAAGGACACCAAAATCGAAATCCTTCTGCGCAAGGCACTGTGGCACGAAGGCATCCGCTACCGCAAGAATTTTAAGGTGTGCAGCTGCCATCCGGATATCGTCATTACCAAGTACAAAATCGCTGTCTTTTGCGACGGGGAGTTCTGGCACGGCAAAAGCATGGAGCGCTACGATGTGACGACCAACGTAAAATATTGGCACGAAAAAATCAGGCGTAATGTGGAGCGCGACCTTGAAAACACCATTGAACTGCGCGATAATGGTTGGGTTGTGCTACGCTTTTGGGAAACGGAAATTAAAAAGCACCTTGCCGACTGTGTGGCAGAGGTGCAGCGCTGCATTTACGCAAGAAGAAGAACAATCGCTATACGGCGAACACGTAACTGACGCGAGAAGAAGAAGTGGCGCTCACGGCGAACGCGCAACTGACGCGAGAAGAAGAAGTGGCGCTGTACGGCGAACATATAAGACTAAAGGCGTTCTACCCAACTGCGGTAGAACGCCTTTTGCTTTAATGTTGTGTGTGCGTATCAGGCTTGCTCAGCTTGCTCTTCCTTCAGCTTCTCTACATCAGCGAGAGATAAATTTGTAAGCTCCGCAATATCCTCGAGAGAATAGCAGCCCTTGGCCAACATGCGCTTAGCAGTAGCGATATTGGCATTTGCTTCACCTTCAGCAAGACCTATTTCCTTGCCTTTGGCAATACCCACAGCTTCGCCCTCACGTCTTTCATCTAACAAACGTGCTTCCATAAGCATAAATTCTCGCCTCACTTTCGTATCGAGTTTCAGATAGCTGATTTCATCATCTATCTGCTTGGTAAAATCAGTAGTTACAATGTGGTTGTTTACATAATCATAAAAGCTTTTGATGTCTTGAGAAATAGCGCCATGCGTACCTTTGGTGTTCAAAATCATCGTGGTCGCTTCATCGGGAAGCTCCAGCTCCAAATTCTCCAGACAACGTTTTTTAAAGGTATAGACATAATTACCTTTTTCAAAGAAATCAAAAACACAGATAAAAATGATAAAGGTCGGTGGCAGCAGGTCATACGGCTGTCCCTTCTGCAGCAAATCAATATCAAGCAGCGCCTGATAATAGCGTGAACGCTTGGGCAGAACGTAGGTATCCGTATCGGGATTTTTATTGTTTTTCACCTGCATCTCCAGATTATAATGCGTGTTTTTATCATCCGCTACGATGATATCAAGGCGGATACCGCGGCTGGTGTACTCAGGCTCAAGCGTATTTTCTGCCTCCAGATAGTTGATATCCGCAATTTCTATCTGCAGCAGCTCCTCCA
>OOIG01000114.1_pt1 | contig 69441 bp, 65 predicted proteins | sample 1692091 | NCBI WGS metagenome assembly OOIG01 (sample SAMN06348188, study PRJEB24527) | human gut metagenome | biome: human gut; feature: ankylosing spondylitis patient; material: feces | host: Homo sapiens | place: China | collected 2015-10 | reverse complement strand
TCGTCCGGTTCCGGTGATCCCGCCCGCTTGTACGGAAAAAGCCCGCATACCGAATGCGGGCTTTTCTGGTGCGTGTTCGGGCGGGTTTCCCAGCCTTGCCGTGCACGACCTGCGCATTAAAGCGCAGCGGAACGCAGGAACCGTCCGTAGAACTGGTTCCACTCCGTGTTTTCCTGATACTGTTTCAATGCATCGGCCTGGACGTTGATAACCATCTCCGGGGAGGTCGTCGGGAACGAATCGCTGTATACGCTCGGCGGCATCATCGGTTTGCAGTTCACGGTGCGGAGTTCCGTGCAGCCGTAGAATGCGTGTACGCCGATTCTCGTCACGCCTGCGGGGATGGTGATCTCGGTCACAAATTTTTCAGATCCATCCTTATCCTGTCACGTCGCCCTCAAACACGTTCTTTTCGGCGAGTGCGAGTCAAGCGTTTTTTGCAGAAAGGGTTTCCTTTTTTTCGGTTATCGCATGTAATATGGGTCGTTTGCGCCGGACTTGCGGCGCAAGTCTAACTCAAACGAGGTGCGGTATGCAGCGCAGTCATCATTTTCACGGGCAGATGTCCGATACCTTCCGCGCAGCGGTCTTCGTCACGCTCTCCGGCGGCTTTCAGGACGCCTATACCTACATCAGCCGCGGTCAGGTCTTCGCCAACGCGCAGACCGGCAACATCGTGCTTTTGAGCGCAGCGCTCCTGCGGGGCGACTGGGCCGTGTGCCTGAAATATCTCATTCCGATTTTGTCCTTCGTGCTCGGGACAATGGCGGCGGAATTCATCCATATCCGCTTCCGCAATTTCCGGCAGCTGCACTGGCGGCAGCTGGTGCTATTGCAGGAGATCGTGTTTCTGTGCGCCGTCGGCTTCCTGCCGCATACGCTCGACCCGCTGGCAAACGCGCTCGTCTCGTTCGTGTGCGCCATGCAGGTGCATACCTTCCATAAGATCCACAGCCACGTCTATGCCAGTACCATGTGCATCGGCAATCTCCGCAGTGCGGCAGAGGCGCTGGGCGAATATCTGCATGGACATAACCGCGCGTCGCTCGACGCGGCGAAGACCTATTTCGGCGTCATTCTCGTCTTCGCCGCAGGCGCAGGCCTCGGCAGTCTCGTGACGGAGTTCACTGACATCCGCGCCATCTGGGTCTGCTGCGGATTGCTGCTCATCAGCTTCATCCTCATGTTCATCCGCGACGATCGGGAGGCATGAACGCGTGCGCACATCGAAGCCTTTCTCCGGAGATGCCTTGGGGCGCTCCCGCGCCCGTGCTTCATACAAAACCGGCCCGCTGCTTTTTGCAGCGGGCCGGACTTTTTACAGGACCTTCCCCAAGAAATCCTGCAGACGGGGATTCTGGGGGTGCTCAAAAATCTGCTCGGGAGTCCCCTGCTCGACGAGCTTACCGTCGGCCATGAACAGCACGCGGCTGCCGACCTCGCGGGCGAAGCCCATCTCGTGCGTGACGACGACCATCGTCATGCCGTCGTGCGCCAGCTCCTTCATGACCTCCAGAACCTCGCCGACCATCTCCGGGTCGAGCGCGCTCGTCGGCTCGTCGAAGAGCATGACCTCCGGCTCCATCATGAGCGCGCGGACAATGGCCACGCGCTGTTTCTGTCCACCGGACAGCTGCGCGGGGTACGCGTTCCCGCGGTCGCCGAGACCGACGCGCTGCAGCAGCTTCAGCGCCTGCGCGTCCGCCTCCTCCTGCGATTTATGCAGGAGCTTTACGGGCGCAAGGGTCATGTTGCGCAGGATGGTCATATGCGGGAAGAGATTGAAATGCTGGAACACCATGCCCATCTTCTGGCGGTGGAGGTTAATATTGCAGCTCTTATCGGTGATATCGACGCCGTTAAAGAGAATCTGTCCGCCTGTCGGAACCTCCAGCAGGTTGAGGCAGCGCAGGAACGTGGACTTGCCGGAGCCGGACGGGCCGATGACGACCACGACTTCACCCTTTTTGATATCGACCGAAACGCCGTCGAGCGCCTTGATGGCGGACGTGCCGGTAAAATGCTTTTTCAGATCCTGAACCTGGATCAGAACGTCAGTGGTCACTGCTGCGCAGCCTCCTTTCCAGCTTGCTTACCAGATGCGAGAAGAATACGACCATGATGAGATACAAGGCTGCGACGATCAGCAGAGGCATGGCCTGAATGTACGTCTGCGAGCGGATGATCTCGCCGCCCTTGGTCAGATCGTTGACGGCCACATAGCAGGCGACGGACGTTTCCTTCAGCAGCACGATAAACTCGTTCGCCAGCGCGGGCAGCACGTTTTTGAGCGCCTGCGGAATGATGATATAGAGCATGGTCTGCGCAAAGTTAAGGCCGAGCGATCGGCCCGCCTCGTTCTGTCCTTCGTCGACGGCCATGATGCCGCCGCGGATGATCTCCGCGACGTAAGCGCCGGAGTTGATGCCGAATGTCAGCATGGCGACGGGCGTACCGTTGCGTGCGGTGGAGAAGACGACAAAGAACATGATGAGGATCTGGATCATCGCAGGCGTGCCCCGAATGACAGTCAGATAGACCTTGCAGAGCCAGTTTGCGATGTTCAGAAGCGTCCGGCCGGGGCCGGGACGCATGGTTTCATGCGTCTTGTCGTGCGTCGAGCGGATAATGGCGACGATCGTGCCGATCAGGATACCGAGCAGCACGGCGGCCAGCGCGATCTGGAGCGTATTGCCCAGACCCTTTACGATATATTTCCAGCGATCCTTGGTGATGAAGCAGGTGACAAAGTCCTTTGCGACCTTTGCGATCCATTCCCGAAACCATTCTGTCATGGGCGAAGCGCTCCCTCTTTTCTATAAAGTCGTATGGCACGAAGCAGCGGGGCGGAGCATCGCTCCGTCCCGTTGCGAAGATACAGATCAAATTTTTATTTGCCGATGTACTTGTCAACGATGGACTGCAGCGTGCCGTCGGCGGTCAATTCGGGCAGCGCCTTGTTGACCTTTTCCAGCAGGTCGGTGTTTTCCTTGGCGATGGCGATGGCGTAGTCCTCAACGGCATATTCAGTGTCGAGGATGTGCAGACCCTCGTTGGCCGCGACCAGCGCCTTTGCAGGCTCGTTGTCGAGGATGACGCAGTCGACCTGCCCGTTCTTCAGGGCTTCGACGGCGTCGGTCGTCTTGCCGAAGGACTTGACAGTGCCGAGACCGGCATCTTCAATGTCGGACGTGGCATAGATAAAGCCCGTGGTGCCCGCCTGCGTGCCGACGACGGTGCTGGCGCCGTCCGCGAACAGATCATCGACCGAGGTGATGGGGCTGTCGTCCTTGACGATGACGACCTGCACGCCCGTGGCGTAGGAATCAGAGAAGTTGACCTGCTCCTTGCGCTCGTCAGTCACGGTCATACCGGCCATGCCCATGTCATACTTGCCGGTCTGCACGCCGGGGATGATGGAGTCGAATGCGATGTCGGTGACTTCCAGCTCCATGCCGAGCTTGTCTGCGATGGCCTGTGCGACCTCCACGTCGATGCCGACGATGGCGTCGCCGTCATAGTATTCATACGGCTGGAAGGTGGCCTCAGTCGCCATGGTCAGCTTGGCGGCGGGTTCTTCGGTCTTCGCGGTGGAAGCGCAGGCCGCAAGGCTCAGCGCCATAATGGCTGCAAGCAGCAGTGCAAGATACTTTTTCATGTTCAGTTCCTCCTGTGACGCGTGTGCGTCGTGCGTGTTATTTTGTATGCTCATAATTATACACGTAGAATGCATATTGTCAAGAGAAACTGAATAAAAAACCGCACAACTCTGTTGGTACATGCGTCCAGAAAAGCGGCGGTTTGCACAATTCCGCGCAAACCGTGTAATTTTTCGCAAAAGCGGCAGCCTCTCGTGCGGGTCGGTCCATACATATCTTTTGTATATATACAGAGCGTATACTTTTTGTGCAGCGTCCGTTGTTTTTTTGCCGGGCCAATTTGTAAAGGGTCAGATCTGTGCATTCAGTGAGACGGTGCCTTCGTTTGCGTGAAAGAGCCTGCGGTTTCATCACAGCTGTACGGAATCAGCACCCGCATGAGCGTGCCTTGCCCGATTTTGCTCTGCGTCGTCAGCTTTGCACCGCAGACCATCTGTAAGCGGTCGCGGACGAGCTGCAGTCCCACGTGTTCCTTGGAGAAAGCAACAGCTCATCTTGATCTCCCAAAGGCATCTCATTGGGAACAGGATACTGAGTTAATTGATTGGCTTTCCTCGCTTGGTTAAAATTCCAAATATTATGCGCAGCGAAACAGGGCAATTTGCTCTGTTTTACTGCTCTTTGGAGAAAGTACTTTGCATAATTGATTTCTGTTCATAACGTGCCTGGGCTCCTTTCGCATGACCGAGGCCGGACGTTTGGTGTCATCCTCTCCACGCTTTATGACCTGGGGTATCATGTCGAATGGACTGTGCTTAACAGCAAACATTTTGGAGTCCCTCAATCAAGACGGCGGCTGTTCCTTATCGGATATCTTGATCCCCGATGCGCCGGAAAAATACTTCCTGTCTTTGGAACAGATGCAAAAGCTCTTGTACAGATCGTCCATGGACGGCTGGGCAAACGAGTCTATGATTCTGCCGGGATCGCCTGCACGCAGGACACCAGCAGACAATCCGGGCTCTACTTTGTAGATCTGACAAAGGGTGATCCGAAGATCACGCCGAACGCCAGATGTTTGCATACCCGGCAGGACGGCTCCCTTACCAACTTCAAAGGGCAAAATTCCGGCGTTCTCTATATCAAGGAAGCAACGAAGAAAGGCTACAAGGAAGCGCATGAAGGCGATTCCATCGATCTCGGCTTTGCGGGCAGCAATACGCGCCGCGGCCGTGTGTTTGCGGGCGTTGCCCATACGGTGGACACGGCGAACACACACGGCATTGTCCTGCGCGGCGGCAGAGTTCGAAGGCTGATGCCGCGGGAGTGTTTCCGTTTGCAGGGTTTCAGCGAGGATCAGATTGACAAGATCCTCGCCATCAATTCTGATGCGCAGGCATACAAGCAAGCCGGCAACGGTGTGACCGTGACGGTCACAGAAGCCATTGGCCGCCGCATCCGCGCAGCAGATGCGGAACTACATGATAAAGAGGAAGGACGTGACGTATGCCCTACGATGTAGTAAATATGTTCTTTCTTCAGGACTGTGAGCAGCGATGATTGGCATCAAAGATCAGTGCTTCGGCGTGGAGATCGAGCTGACCGGCATCACGCGAGCAGAAGCAGCAGAGGCGCTTGCTACGTATTTTGAAACAACGCCACAGCGCAGCTATGATAATTACGATACTGGAGGAATGACGATGGAAAAACCACTGTATTTTGCTTACGGCAGCAATATCGATCTGGATCAGATGCGCTACCGCTGTCCGGACGCGACTGTCTACGGACAGGCTGTTCTGGACAATTATGACCTGCGCTTTCGCGGCAGCGGCGTTGCGACGGTCGAACCCAAGGAAGGCGCTTGCGTCTACGGCCTTTTGTGGGAGTTAACTGACAAATGTGAAGCATCCCTCGACCGCTATGAAGGCTATCCGCGTCTGTACATCAAGCAGACGCTGGAGGTGCGGACGTTTGACGGACAGCGCGTCCCGGTCATGGCTTATATTATGAACCCAGAGCTGCATCTGAAACCGTCCCTGCCGCCGAGAGACTACTATCTCGGTATCAAGGCGGGCTACGAGCAGAACGGTCTGCCGGTCGGCTGCCTCAAGTATGCGTTCAAGAACTGTCTCAAGGAGTGCGGCATTGAACCGTATCCAAAGAAGTCACAGACAAGGACAACACAGAAAAAACAGCAGAATCAGGAACGATAAAGCGCGTCTGCCATCACAGCAGACGCGCCGGTTCTATTTCTCATTATTCACAATGATGTCCAGCATCTGGCGAGGCGTCACGACAAAGTGTTCGGAAGGAAAATGCTTCAGATTGCCTGTCACCAGATAGGTGTCCTCTGTTTTGCGCTGCTCCATTGTCACTTCATAAAATACCACATCTTTTGGGTCAGGCAGCTCCAGCATGAGCTTGTGTGCGTCTGCAAAAACAGCACGGGCGCTGATATTGTCCAAAAGATCACCGACGATACGCTCCGTCAGATGAAACTTTGGACGCAGAAGCACCTGCCGGTACTCTTCCAGAATTTCGTGGTTCAATACAGGCGTGATTGGTCCATCGAGTGCCAACTCCAAAATGCTTCCGGGAATAGAATCCCATTTCAGCATGGCGGATACGATGACATTCGTGTCAATGACTGCGTAATACTGCATCTCGTCTCAATGGCTTCTGGCTGCGGCGATTTCTGCGTTGATCTCGTCGAGCGACAGATCTGCGATTCCGTTTTCAGCGGCAATGCGGCTGGCTTCCTTCATGGCCTGAAGACCCTTGTTTTCGGGTTTCGGTTCCAGCTTCATGCTGAACGGAATGCCGTTTTCCTGAATCAAGCGAGCAATACAGGCGCGCAGATACGTCGGCAGGTCGATTCCAAGCTGTTCACAGATGCTGGCGGCTTTGATTCTGGATGTGTCTTCTGTGCGGAACTGAACCAATGAACTTGCCATAAACAATCCTCCTTGCATGATGTTCTATATGGATTATAACGCAAAGCAACGTCATTTGCAAGCAAATGAATACAAACGATTTTATTATATACAAATGAAACCAACTTTATTACACGGAGGGGAAAGTATGGACGAAGAAAAGAATTTGAATGTTGAAAAGCCACCTTGTCCGCTCATCGGGCAGGACGGCAATATTTTTAACCTTGTCGGCATTGCGGCGAGGACGCTGCGCGAAGCTGGTCTGCGGGATCAGGCGAAAGAACTCACCCACCGTATTTTCAGCGGCGAGTGCCACAGCTACGGCGAAGCCCTGTGCCTGATTGGGGAATATGTGACGATCACAGACATTGGCGACTACAATCACAACCGCCGCGGAAAGGAGAAGGATAACTATGAGCGATGATCCCATGCGCATTCTGGTCGTGGAACCCACCAAAGATCCGTATGTCAAGGAGATCGACGGCAGCTTGGCGAGCATGCAGGCTATCGTAGGCGGCTATATTCAGGCCGTCGAACCGTTTGATGATCCGAATGTCCTGCTAGTGTGCAACGAAGAAGCCAAACTCCTCGGCCTGCCGGAAAACCGCTTCCTGCGGAATCGCAATGGCGTGCCGTATGACATTATCCACGGCACGTTTTTCCTTGCACAAGGCAACGGTGAGAGTTTCTGCTCTCTGACAGACAAGCAGATCCAGACCTATACGCGCCTGTATTCCCGCGAAAAGCTGTTCGTCATGCAGCATGGAAAGGTGATCAATCAGCCGAAGAAAGGAAAATCGACGCATGAAAGATAACTACATCCTGACGGCAGAGTCCGTCACAGCAGGTCACCCGGACAAGCTCTGCGACACGATTGCGGACAACGTTCTGGACGCCTGCCTCAAAGAAGATCCGAATGCCCGCGTTGCCTGTGAAGTGCTGGCGACGACGGGCAAAATTCTTGTCGCCGGAGAATTGCATACGACAGCGCATCCTGACGTGGAAACCATTGTACGGCAAGCGGTTCAAAGAGCTGGATATGACTGTAATTATAATGTAGAGGTGCGGCTGCATACACAAAGCCCCGATATTGCGGACGCGGTCGATGGCGAAACGCTCGGCGCAGGCGATCAGGGCATTATGTACGGCTACGCTTGCTGGGAAACAGTCGAGCTGCTGCCCGCGCCGGTTGTGCTGGCGAACCGTATCACGAGCCTGCTCACCACCTGCCGGGAGGAAAAGCTGATTTCCGGCATTGGATCGGACGGCAAAGCGCAGGTTTCTGTGCAGTATGCGTTCGGTGTGCCGGAGCGCGTGGACACCATCGTGATCTCCTGCCAGCATGATGCGGACAAAGACCCTACCGAGCTTCGTGAGGAACTCCGCAGGCTGGTCATTGCCCGTGCCTGTCATGATGTACGCATCGATGAGAATACAAAAATCTTCATCAATCCATCCGGCAGATTTGTGCTGGGCGGCTTTGAAGCAGATACCGGTCTCACCGGCCGCAAGCTGATGGTCGACACCTACGGCGGGCTTGTACCCCACGGCGGCGGTGCGCTTTCCGGCAAGGACGGCACGAAGGTCGACCGCAGCGGCGCATATATGGCGCGCTATGTAGCAAAGAACATCGTCGCGGCTGGTCTTGCCGATGTGTGTACGGTCAGCCTCGCCTATGCCATTGGGCAGACCGAACCGGTTGCCGTCGAGATCGACACGCAGGAGCGCGGATACTATGACGACGCATTTCTGACCGAAGCTGTCCGCCGCGTCTTTGACTTCACTCCGGCAGGCATGATCCGCGCGCTGGATCTGGACAAACCATTCTTCACAGAGGTCTGTAACAACTGCCACTTTACGCACCCGCAGGCCGCTTGGGAGCAGACGGACAAGGCAGAGAAGCTGCGGATGGCCTGTGCGGAACTGGAGGATGAACGTACATGACAAATTTCTTTCTGGACGAACTGAGAAAGATCTATGGAGATGGGCGCGTGATCCATGATCCGCAATTCGTTGGCGAATGCTGCTACGGCAGTCTTGGCGATCTGCGGGTCAAAGCACGGTTTACAAAAGATATCGTTGCAAATCAGTACCCATACCTGACGGTTTCGATTCTGAATCCTGCAAAAGGCGAAACTGACAGTGTTCGGATGAAAATTGGGGACGTCGTCAGCAGAAGCTGCCGCAGCACAAATCCAAATCTTCGCAATACGGAACCGCACATCTGGGTCGACGGGAAAACGCCGCAGTGGTATGCTTGCTGCCCCGGCAAGCGTGATTACACCTTGATGGCAGAAGCAACGGCAGAGTACCTCAGTGTATTTGAACTGACACACGAACGGGTACAGAATCGACAACATACTCAAAAAATGAAGGGAGCGGATGCCCATGCGCGATAAGCCCAGATGGGAGATCATCCACGGAGACAGCCTTACGGTGCTGGAGAGCTTTCCTCCCAGCACATTTGACGCCGTCATCACCGATCCGCCGTATGCGTCCGGTGGCCGCACACAGGCGGAGAAATCCAAAGCCACCGCAAAGAAGTATTCCAGCATGGGCGGCAACGCACCGCCCGATTTTGACGGCGACGCCAAGGATCAGCGGTCGTGGACTCGCTGGGCGGCAGAGTGGCTGTATCTTGCAAGACGTGCAGCCAAGCCCGGTGCGCCGGTCTGTATGTTCATTGACTGGCGGCAGCTTCCCTGCGCCAGCGATGCGCTCCAGTGGGCTGGCTGGATCTGGCGCGGGATCGCTGTTTGGGATAAGGGAAACTCACGCCCGCAGAAGGGGCGTTTTCGGCAACAGGCAGAATACATCGTCTGGGGCTCGAACGGCGATATGCCGGTCAGCCGCCCTGTGCCGTGTTTGCCGGGTGTATTCAAATACGGCAATCCGCAGAACCGCATCCACCTGACCGAAAAGCCGTTGCAGCTCATGCAGGACCTTGTCAAGATCACGGAACCGGGCGGTCATATCTTGGACCCCTTTGCAGGCTCCGGCACGACAGTTCTGGCTGCAGTCAAAGAAGGTTATGATGCAACCGGCATCGAGGTCACCGACGTGTACGCAGATCTTGCCAGAAAGCGGCTGGAATCGGAACTGGACGCTGCATAGCGACTTATGTAGCGACTAAGAAACGCCAAAATCGTCTGATTCAGTTTTCATAGCGACTATTGTAGCGACTATGGCACAAAAGAATCAGATTTAATTGCCAAAGCAGCGCGAAGGCTTCTATATGGAAAGATACATCAAAATGATTTCTCCTCTTTTGCCCCGCCTCCGGCGGGGCATCTGGCTTCTGCCGCGCTGCGGCAAAAGCGCAAGCATCGCCTTTTGGTACCAAAAGGCAGCTTGCAGGGAGAACCCTGACCCCGAAATGCCGCCTGCGGGCGGAGAAAGGAGCGCCGTGCGGAAGAATCAGTACAATCTGCATATCCGGCTGGATGAGGACGAACGCGCCGCGCTGGAAAAAGGTCTGCAAGCCAGCGGCCTGCCGCTGTCTGCTTACCTGCGCAAGCTGATCCTCGGAGAAAGCATCCAAGCCGCGCCCTCGGAAGAACTTCGCAGGCTGCGCACGGAGATCCATCAGATCGGCAACAACATCAACCAGCTCGCCCGGAAAGCGAACGCCGGGTTTGCCAGCCGTGACGAGGTCACACGCGCACTGCGGATGCTGGATCGTGTTTATGAACTCATGTATGAGTTTTCAAAATAGAAATGGCAATTACGAAAATTCTGTACCGCAATGGTGGACTTGCGCAGGCTATTCAATATATTACGAACCCGGATAAGACCGATCAGTGCGTCCTTGTCGATCATTTTAACTGCGATCCCGGATTTGCATATCAGCAGATGATGAATACAAAACGGCGGTTTCATAAAACGGATGGACGCCAATGCTATCATATTGTCCAGTCATTTAAGCCGGATGAGATCTCACCGGAACTGGCGCATGAAATTGCGAAACGCTTTGCAGCAGAGCATCTGCGAGGATATGAAGCCGTAATCGGAACGCACGTCGATAAGGGGCACATCCATTCGCATATCGTTTTTAATTCCGTCAATGCGGATACCGGCATCAAATACCACAGCACGCTTCAAAACTATTACCAACAAATCCGCGGGATCTCAGACCGGCTCTGCGCAGAAAATGGTCTATCCGTAATTCTTCAAGGAGAGCGTACAAAAACGGTCAGCTACATTGAATGGCTCCGCCAGTCCAAAGGGCAACCAACGTTCCGCTCCATGCTGGAAGCGGACCTGCGCGATGCCATTGCCGACGCGAACGATCTCGGCCACTTCTTCTTGCTCATGGAGCATAAAGGATACGAGATCCATCATGGAAACCGGCTCGGCTTCCGTTTGCGCGGGCAAGAACGGTATATGTATCCAGAACGCAAAAACGCGGCATATTCGGAAGAAAACATCGAGCGCGCCATTGCTGGCAATCTGGCAGAGATCGAAGCCGGTATCAGACCGGCGTTCCTCCCGCGCCCAAAGCCCCAGCCGTATCGACCGCATCCAAAGTACAAGGGATTCCTTGCGCTTTACTATCACTACTGCTATCTGCTTGGCCGCATTGAAAAGCGACAATATCCGCCGCGCATGACGCCGCATCTTCGGAAGGAGATCATGAAAGCCGAAACCTATAAGGCGCGGCTGAAATTCCTGCAAGAGAACGGCATTGCCACAGCGGATGACCTGACCGCCTGCATGCATCAGGCAGAAAGCACGGTCACGCAGCTTGCCAAGCAGCGCACGATTTTGAACGTCCGCAAGAAAAAGCGGAAGAAACTCTTTGACGCGCTTGCGGCGGAAGAATCCCTTGCCGCAAGCAAAGCGCTCTACGCGGAGGGTATCTCCGGCATGGAGTCCGAGTACGCGCAGTATGCAGAAGCAAAAGCGGTACTGGACGCCTGTGGTATTTCACGGCAGGCTCTCACGGAGGAAAAAGCGGATATCTACGAGCAGCTTGCGCAGCTCAACAAGCAGATCCGCGCCGAGCGGCAGAAGATCAAGCTGTGCCGCGAGATTGCGGACTCGGCAGCGGTCATGCAGCGCGATGTCGCTGCACAAGAAAAATCCTTACACGAAAAAGAAACAGAGCATTCGTTCACAAACAGGAGGTGATTCCCCATCAACGTAGGAAACAGCGAAGCCGCCGAGCAGGTCGTTCACATGATGCTCTCTGGCGGCGAGGTTGCGGTCAAGCTGGCAGGCTCTGCGGCAAAGAATGCCGCGGCGATGCTGCTGGCGTTGGCGCGCAACCATAAAAAGGTCTACGGCAAGACCAGCCTCAAGAAAATTCTCCAGCAGACGCGCGACATCCGCACGTTTTCCCTGACACCAGAGCAGTACCGCGAGTTCAGCCGACAGGCGAAGGACAAGGTACTGTTCGCGGGTATCCAGGACAAGGAGCAGCCGGACGCGCCTGTTGATCTCGTTATTCCGACGACCGATCTGGAGCTGGCAAATGTTATTTTCGAGCGTCTTTTCGGTTCGCTCGAAAAGCTGCAGGAGGAACACTCATCAAAAAAAGAGTCTCGGTCGGAACGCTCCTCGGACGATACCGGCAGCAGCTCGCCTACGAGCAGGAAGAACTCGAAGAATGACCGCCCGTCCATTGGCGAGCAGCTTCAGTCCTTCCGCGAAAAGCTGTCTGGCGTAGAACCGCGCGTTCCGGCCAGAGAAAAAATGCACAGTGAGATCACAAAATAAACGCGAACTGGATTTGCGCGAAGAATTATGGTATGCTCGAAGCAGAAAAAGCTGGGAGGTGGTGCGTATGGCGGAGCAAGAATATGATCTGATGCACAAAGACGATGTCGTTGCGTCCTTGCAGCTCGACGATCTGTCCGGCGCTATCCTCAAGGTCACACCCAGTGCGAGTCCAGAGCTGCTGCCGCTCGGCGGCAGTCAGGGCGCAGACAGTCTGCGCAAATGGTGGCTGCGCCGTGCCGTCCCCATCAGTCAGGGCAATATCGCCGCGCTTTTGCAGCGTGAAGGTATCCCATCCACGCAGAGTCTGCTCGTGCGGAACCTTGGTCTCAGTCTGTCCGACCACTACTGGATCAGACCGCAAAAGAGCGACCTGACATGGCGCGAAGTTAGTCCATTCTCCAATGCTTTTATCAGCCTGTCAGAAACTGCGTCGGCGCATTTCCATTCGCCGGAGGCTGCTTTGCAAGGCGACCTCATTAAAAAATGGTTGATCGTCGACGACACACGTTACCTGCTTAAAGGCAATCGCGGCGCAAATTCCCAGCAAAGTCTCAATGAAGTGCTGTCATCCATGCTGCACGAAAAGCAGGGCTTTTCCAACCATGTGCGGTATCGCCCGGTCAAGTTCACCGGCAGCGCAAGCGAGCAGTACGGCTGTATCTGTGGGGACTTCGTGTCGGAAACGCTGGAATTCATTCCGGCGATTGACGTTGTGGATTCCGAGAAAAAGGACAATGCCGTCTCGACCTATGAGCATTTTATCCACGTCTGCACAACGCATGGCCTGCCAGAGCAGGGTGTGTGCGGATTCCTTGAATATCAAATCCTCACGGATTTCGTGCTGACGAATACGGATCGGCATCTCAACAACTTTGGTGTCCTCCGTGACAGCCGGACGCTGCAATTTATTCGGATGGCTCCGATCTTCGATTCCGGCAATTCGATGTTTTGGGATGCGCCGCGCCTGCCGGAGCGCAGTGACTGCACAGAGATCACGGTCAACAGCTTCCGTAAGACCGAAGCAGAGCTGCTCAAGCTCGTCACCGACCGCAGCCGCATCCACATGGACCTGCTGCCAAGCCGGGAAGAAATTGCAGAGTTGTACGCGAAAGACGACAGCATCGCGTTTGTGGATTCCATTCTCACCGGCTACGAAAAGAAAAAGGTGCTCATGGAACGGTTCATGGAGAAAGGACTGCCAGAGCAAACGCATCTGAAACGGAGTACCGGCTTTGAAAGATAACGGGATATAAAAATGGCGCTGACGGTATGCTTCGTCAGCGCCATCGATTTATTATACGGCTTCTTTTCGCTCCGCAACGTACTCCCGCAGAGCATCCTCGACCAGCGTATTCAAGCTGACCTGCTGCGCCATTGCGCAAATCGCAGCCTGCTTGTGCAGCTCCGGTGATACTCGGATGTTAAAGCTGCCCTTGTAGGCTTTTTCCGGCTCGCTGTTCTCTGCTTCGCACAGCGACAGATAATCGTCTACCGCGTCATGAAAATCAGCGACAAGCTCGGCGGCGTTCGTCCCCTCATAGGAGATCAATGCACGGATACCGAGAACCTTTCCGAAAAACAAGCCATCGGCTTCGGAGAATTCAACGCTTCCAACATACCCCTTATATTGCATTGTATTGTTCAAATCAATCCCTCGTTTCTGTAGTCAGCATAGCACAGTCAAAACAATTTTGCAACTGATTTTAGTTGCAAACATTTTCCGAGGTGATGCCTATCCGAAAATCGAACGACACCCTATTTTATCTCATTGGCATAATCCCCGTCGTCTGGCTTGCTCTCCTGTTGGCGCAGTCCCTTGGCGGCGGTTTGCCGGAGCTGCTGCGGAATCTGACGCGCGCGTTGGAGCAGCCGACAAATATCGTGTGGACGAACAAAAGCCTGCCCACCATCCTCATCTGCCTTGCCGCTTATGGCATGGCAGTTTTGCTTTATCGGACGAATCAGGGCAGAACCCGCGACGGTGAGGAACACGGTTCCGCGGCGTGGGCCACACCTGCATCCGTCAACGCGCAGTTCGCGCAGAAAGACAGCATCCCACTGACCCAGCACGTCCGGCTCGGTCTGGATACGCACAAGCACCGCCGATCCCTCAACGTGCTGGTCATCGGCGGCAGCGGCGCGGCCAAAACGCGCAGCTTTGTGCTGCCGAATATCCTGACCGCAAACACCAATTATGTCATAACAGACCCCAAATCTGAAGTGCTGCTTGCCACGGGCAGCTATCTCAAAGAGCAGGGCTACGACGTGCGCGTTCTGAACCTTGTGAATCTGGAACAATCGGACGGCTACAATCCGTTCTGCTACCTGCGCGACGAAAAGGATGTGCTGAAGCTGGTCAATAACCTGATCCAGTCCACCACGCCGAAGGGCAGCCACGAGTCCGATCCATTCTGGACCAAGGCCGAAACCGCACTCCTGCAGGCCATCATCCTCATGCTGTTTCAGGAAGCCCCGGAATACGAGCAGAATTTCTCCATGGTCATGCGCGTGCTGGAATACGCCGAGGTGCGCGAGGAAGATGAAGGGCATGTGTCCCCGCTCGATTTGCTCTTTGAATCCATAGAGCGCAGAAAACCGGACAGCGTCGCTGTCCGGCAATATAAGGTTTTCAAATTAGCCGCGGGCAAGACTGCAAAATCGATTTTGGTGAGTACGGCTGTCCGTCTCGCACCCTTTAATCTGCCGCAGATTCAAGCCTTGACCGACCATGACGATATGGATCTTTACACGCTGGGAGAAAAGAAGGTCGCGCTCTACGCTGTTATTCCTGACAACGACAACACGTTCAACTTCCTTGTGAGCCTGCTTTACGCGCAGGCGTTCCAAGCCCTATATTACAGCGCAGACCAGATCCACCACGGCCCGCTGCCGCGTCATGTCCGCTTTGTGCTGGACGAGTTCGCTGCCATGCCGCTGCCAGGCTTTACCCGCGAGCTTGCGACGATGCGCTCGCGTTCCATCTCGGCAAGTGTTATCATTCAGAATATGGCACAGATCAAAGAATTGTATAAGGATAGCTGGGAGACAATTCCAGGTAACTGCGATACCATTTTGTATCTTGGCGGTAACGAGTCCAGTACGCACAAATATGTCTCCGAAATGCTTGGCAAAGCCACAATTGATACGAAAACGCACGGGCAGACGAAGGGCAAATCCGGTTCTTACTCAACCAATTTCCAGATGTCCGGGCGCGAGCTGCTGACACCGGACGAGGTGCGAAAGCTGGACAACCGCTATGCGCTGCTGTTCATCCGCGGCGCAAGTCCGGTCATGGATGAAAAGTACGATCTCATGCACCATCCAGCGATCTCACACAGTTCCCTCGGCGGCGCAGCGCCCTACATTCATCATGGAATCAAACCGGCTGTTTACACCGGCCGCCCGCTGCTTCGTGTGGGCGGCACAGAAAATTCGAATCCATTGAAGGGGGAATTTCATTGAAGAAACCATTTGAATCCAAAGCCAAACGGCTCTATTCCATCTTCGCCAGCGTGTTTTTCATGCTGGCGGTTTTTGTTGTCCCGGCGTTCGCGGCAGACGGCGATCCGCTGACGGTCGTGAATAACCTGAGCGATTTTATCTTTTCCCTGATTCGTGCGGTCGGCCTGATTTTGCTTGGCTTCGGCATTTTGCAGGTCGGTTTGTCGCTCAAATCGCACGATCCGTCGCAGCGCGCAAACGGCATCCTGACTGTTGCTGGCGGTATCGTCATTACATTCACCAAGGAGATCATGACGCTGATCACCGGCTGATAACACCGTGGGGAGAGCGAGAATGCTCTCCCCGATACAACTGGAGGTGATACCATCTCAAGTGGAAACTGGATCATAGGTAACCTCAATTCCTCGCTGGAAACGTGGAACAGCAAGCTGTCGGAAATTTGGACGCTGTTGACCACCAGTCCGGAGAACTTCAAGGGCGGCGGGATCTGGAATGTGATTGTCGGGATCAACGACGCGCTGAAGGCAATCGCGTATGCGCTTCTGGTTCTGTTCTTTGTGATTGGCGTCATGAAAACCTGCGGCAGCTTTACGGAGCTGAAACGCCCGGAAGTGGCGTTCAAATGCTTCATTCGTTTTGTACTGGCACAGGCGGCGGTCACCTACGGCATGGAGCTGATGACGGCGCTGTTCTCGATTGCGCAGGGCACGATCCAGACGATCATGGGCGCGTCCGGTCTTTCGGCAATGGAAGCATCCACACTGCCCGCCGAGATCGCAACGACGATTGAAGACGTCGGCCTGCTGGAGAGCATTCCGCTCTGGGCGGTGACGCTGCTCGGTTCGCTGTTCATCTGGGTGCTGTCGCTCGTCATGATCTTGACCGTCTACGGCCGCTTTTTTAAGCTCTATATGGCGACGGCGATTGCGCCGATCCCGCTGTCGAGCTTCGCAGGACAGCCCTCCAGCAGTATCGGTATGGCGTTCATCAAGAGCTACGCCGCCATCTGCTTGGAGGGCTGTGTCATTCTGCTGGCCTGTATTATTTTCTCACAATTCGCGTCCAGTCCACCCGTCGTAACGGAAGGACTCGCCCCGGCAACGGTCGTCTGGAACTACATTGGCGAACTGGTGTTCAATATGCTGGTGCTCGTTGGCTCCATTAAAATGTCCGACCGGATCATCCGGGAATTGATGGGTCTTGGATGAGAAACCCTCCATCCGCAATGGGATGGAGGGCGACATCAGAGAGATTTTATTACATGGTTGTAATGATCAGGATGCAATCAACTTTCCGTATTCGTACAGTGTATCGCTTGGCAGGTCGATCTCATCATTCCAATACACGCAGGTACGGCTCGGATCAAGCTGTACCTGATTGAACAGACCGTGAATCGTCGCCAAATCGCGATAGCTCTCGATCTGCTCCATATCATCTTTTACATCATACAAAACCTTGCGACCATCATCAAACACAATGCGTAGGCAATAATCCGGCATGGGTCTTACTTCTTTGATTCTTGGCAGCATAACAACACCTCCATTACAGCGGCGGCAATTTCTCCAACTTCTGCGTATCCCACATTTCAAGTAGCCTATCCTGATGCGCACTCATCCATTCCTGCACAAGCTGCTGCGCTCTCGTTGGGAGATCTCCCTCTGTCATCTTCATCGTTTTCAAATCAAAAATACCAATATGTTCCCCATATAGAGCATACAAATGACTAGGTTCGTGTTCTTTCGGCTTGAAAAACATTTTAATGACGATCCCATAAAACCTACAAATCTCAGGCATTTCATGTCGCTCCTTTATCAGCGTTCCTATTTTTATTATACCCAAATCACAAAAAATTTCAAGCGGAACACATTTCCACAGCCATCTCGGAACCGGGATATACGGCAGCAGCTTTACAAGCGATACCGCTGCAAATAGAAAATCGGCGGCTGTATCGAATCTGGCTCCGAAGGAGCTGACATTGTTGGTTTTTCTTGCGATCATGCCGTCTGCCATATCGCTCAGTCCGCACGTCAGATACACCGTATAGTACACAGCCGAGAACACGGGGACGAACGCCAGAAGAATACTCCCTAAAATGCGGATCCCTGTAATTATGTTTGCAATGTGCGTTTTCATTCTGCGGTTCCGTTGACGATTTTGGCGTAGAGTTCTTCCGGGATCATGGGAGAACCGATCTCCGCCAGAAGTGCTGTGTCGATCTGGCCGGTTTGCGCGTACTGCCGCCCGGCCCTGCGAACCAGCTCCAGCCGGGGAACCGTCACAACGGCGGCCTCCGGTGCGTTGAACATAGGGCTTTCCGGTACGGTCAGAATTGTGTGATTGTTGGGGAACAGCAGCTCAAACTGCCGTACTGCCGGTTCAAAGTTGCGCCTGCTGTTCGGAAACCCGCAGCCGCAGATCATCAGATACCGCAGGTGAGAGTAATCCCGCTGATCGACATGGATATAGCGCCCGTTCACCTCTTTCATTGCCATAGAGGACAGGGGGAGGGTTCGGTCAATGAGATTTTTAAGCCCTGCGGGCATTCCGTAGCAGTAGAGCGGATAGCTGAACAACAGCAAGTCGCTGCCCAGCATCTGCTCCAGAATCTCACGCATATCATCGTCGATGGCGCAATGTCCGCCGTTGTATTTGCAGACAAAGCAGCCGCGGCAAAGCTCGATATGCTTGTCAGTCACATCAATCGTACGGATTTCCTGCGCGGCAGCTTCTCTCATGCCGTCCAGAAATGCACGGGTAATGTGCATGGTATCGCTTTTCTCTTTCTTTGGACTTCCGTTAAAAACAAGGATTTTCATCTCTAATTGACCTCAGTCATTTTTTCCGCAACCTAAAAAACGCAGCACAAACCGATGATCTCGGATCGCACTGCGTCTAAGCGTCTGGCATTTTGAGTTCTTCAATTTTTCCGTCCTTGAAACGGATCACACAGGTATATTTGCACTTCGGACAGAATAGAGGGAACTCCTCTAATACCGTGCGCGGCCGTATCTGCGTCCTTGTTTTGCCGCCGCATTTTGGGCAGCAAAGCCAGCCAATTTTGGTGTCTGCGTTGTCCGCCATCTGAAATCACCTCGGTTTATTTGGAAATCAGCGCTCGGAATTCGGCATCACGGTCAAAGGTGCCGGCCGCAAAGCCGGGAATCTCCTTGATGGATTTGCAGATGCTGATGCTGAAGCCCGTCAGAATCTGCCCGATCTCCCGGTCGGAGTATACGCATGGAAGGGGAATCTGTCAATAGCGGGGAGAAACATTTTCCGTTTTTTCACCCTTTTCAAGAATCGTTCCCGGTGTCGCGGCTGCCGTGCCCAGGAACGCAGCCGCTTTCGCAGAAGTCAAGCTGGCGCTGAACCTGGAAGTTCAACGCCAGCTGAGTAACCGCTGATAACCGCAGGTGATTGATTCAGCGGTTACCTGATGGGATGGAGCGAAGGCTCTTTACCGCACGTTGAAGCATGCGGCGGGGGCTGATTTGATGTTATTCAAAGTCGCCGTACAGCCATTGCTGGCTGCTGCCGGTAAGACGGTAATGGATCTCAAAGACGTCGCTGTCTGTGCCGCCGCTTCCAATGGAAACTGCACAGTCAAGCCATGTTTCCGTTTCGGATACTGCTGCGCCGATGCTTTCCAGCGGAATGACCATCTGAATCCGACCCGCTGCAGGCGACCACTCGACTCTTGCGCCGCTTTCCGTATTGGAAAAGGCCCACGCGGAACCGCTTATCTCATAGCGATCAACTGTTGTTGAATCGCTGCTTCTGACGAATGCCTTTGAAAAGCTGTGCGGCAAAGACGTTCCGTTCAGGGTCGACGTAGTGCCTGCCGCGCTTTCGGTACTGCTTCGGATATGAGCCCCGACCTGGAAAACCGTTTCCGCACAGTACGCAGGCAGACTGCCGGATTCATTATCAACACGGATATAAAGATTGCTCATATCGTTTGTGATGTACACCTTCTGAATCGATAGATCGCTTGACACAGCGTCTGCGCAGGCGTCCAGATAGTACGGCACAAATTCGTACTGCGTCCAGTCTCCCTCGCAGCCGTCATGAACTGCAAGTTCCTTATAGCAGCCCGCGTTGGAGCGATCCGGAATGATCCGCATATCCAGATCGCCGTTCCAGACAAGCGCCGCCAGAATGAAGGATGCCGCAGTCGTCGGCTCCGTGGCGGTCGAAACACAGGGCTTCTCGGTAACATCGCTGACGCATTCCCCGGTGAACATATATCCGGCGCAGGTTCTGTGCAGATTCCAGTCGAAGATATTCTCTGCTTTCTGACTGTCGCCTGTGTAGGCGCTGCAAATCGCATTCCAGTTCGAGATCTGAGGCCAGCTCGGGGAAACTTCGACAGCTTCGTCACCGGACGGACTGTAAATACTGTCCTTGCTGTAGTAGGTGTCCATTGCATACCGGGCCATGCCGTATTCATCATCCAGGAGATCCGCTTCAAAGGCGCTGATCGTGTCACGGGCTCTGGAGGAATTGATGTCAATGATGCCTGTAGTGAACAGAATAAGTCCGGCGCCATCCTTGATTCTCGACACACTGTTGTCCCAACGGATATCCTTGATAAAGTACTTTCCCTTTGGATACCAGAGGCCATTTGCAAGCGTGTCGTCTCGGTTGATTGCGGATTTGATGGTGCTTGCTGCGCCGTTATAGCTGTCAGCGAGTCCTTGCAGACCCTTCTGCGCAGCCATTTTACCCATTGCTTCAAGCCCGGCGGCGTAAAGTGCCTGCGTGTACGTATAGACGCCGTAATTATCCATGTCCTCAAAAATACTGAAATCCTGCGGCCCGAACCCGTTGCTGTCAATATTGTTCATCACATAGTTCGCCGCTGCAGTCAGCTGCGGCCAGAGTTCGTCGCGCAGCTGTGTGCTGCTTGTCTCCAGACAGTGCCGGTACACGCCGTACAGGAACCAGCCGATCGTATCGTGTTCAGGCTCGATGAATTCCGCACGCTGGTTGCTCCAGACGTCAATACAGGTATTGAAGGAACCGGCGGTTTCGCAGGAGGTAAGCTGCCGGGCGGCAAGCCAGCGCCAGTATTGCGCCCCTTCCGTGGTAAACCCGGCTGCGTCCAAGGCAATTGCCGTGACGGAAGCATCGCGGGTCCAGACCTTATAACCGTAATCATAAGGGTTGGTGGTTGCTACATGCGCGCCGTCTCCGGTTGTCGAACCCGGACGGAGCGTGTTTTTTATCATGATAAGATTGCGCTTGTACATCTTTGCAAGCTCCGGGTTTGAGAAGCTGGGGACTGCTTTCCCGTCTTCCAGCCATGCTCCGTAATACGTTTGTGTATACGTGAGCCAATCGCTGCCGTCGCGCGCATTCAGGGAGGAAACCGTCTGGTTGAGGTCGGCCAGCGTCGCGCCGTATGCAACATAGCCATAGAGGGTACAGGATGCGCCGGCGGACAACTCTGCGGTTTTCAGGAATGCACCGGAAACAGCATTTGCAGATGCGGAGCGGTTATTTGCAACTGAGCCGCTGCTGTGGAAGGTGTACCACGGACTGCAGGAGCTCGAGGCAGTATTGCTGTCGGCGTCGTTCGCAACCTGGAACCCGGCGCAGCTGCCCCATGTGCCGAGCGCCAGATACGGCATACCAGCGGAGGATCTGTCAAAAATAATAGCGTTTTGTGTATCGCTGTATGACGCGCTGATTGCGGAAGTCCCTGTGTTGGCAGGATTCAGCATATCCAGAACGGAAATGCGCTTGCTGCCGGCAGATGTGTTTTTGATGCTGTACTGCGTAAGCAGGACAGGCATGTTTGGCAGTGCGCAATAATTTCTGGAAATCTCAATACCAGCCGTTGGAACGCCGTCGTATTCCAGATAATTTGTCCGCAAAATGCCGGTTTCATCAAAATACCCTTCAACATCGAACAACTCGCCGGAGGAATAATCCTTCGCACCTGTTTCATCGCGGAAGAACCCGGAGTAATCCCGAATCTGGTTTTCTCCCCAGCTGCTGCTTACATGCAGCTCGCGGATGCCCGCCGGGTTGTCTGCCGCGTCTTCAGAGCAGAGCTGCGTGCTCTGCCAGATCGCCATCATATCCTTCGCGTTGGAAAGATACAGGCTCCGGGTGCTCTCATGCTTTTCCTCGACGGTCAGACTGTCGATGTTGATGGCATGGTTATTATACGCGATCCGGACTGTATGCGTCCCCGCAGTCAGGTATTTTCCGACCTCGCTCGTCGACCACTCGTCCCACGATGCCAGCGACGGAAATACAGCGGTGGCCTCGAAGACACCGTCAAAGAGCACCTTTGCTGAAGCGTAGTACCCGCCGGCGTTTGCATACCGGATCAGGAAGGAATAATCTCCCGCTTCTGCAAGATCGACAGAGAACTCGACAAAATCGCCCTTGGCGTCAAAGTGGTCAACAAATCCGGTTCCGGTGTATCCTGCATGATCGGTGTTCGTCTGCACACCGGACAGCACAGCTGCCTCCGCCTCGTATCTCGTTTGCGGATATTCCTTTGCAATGGTGGGAACCTGGAGAAGAAGCGAGACGAAAAGCACAAGGATTAAAAGAATGGATATTGTACGTTTCATATGAATCCTCCTCACTCTTTTGTCAACTGAAGTCCGGCGTTACCTCAATCGTATTTCCTACCTGCACGATGTGGTTGTTCCCACTTTCCCATGCTTCATCGTTCAGCAGGATCTTGAATTCCACACTGCCGCTGACGGGGCGCTCCATTTCAAAGACCCACGTGTTCGCATCGACATTCTGGAGCTTTCGGCCGGAAGACCAATCCAACGGCAGCGTGTCCCCACGGATATACAGGGTGTTGCCATAGCCCGCATCACAGTGTACGATCACGGTCGTTTTCTGATAATCGGGCTGTTTGTACTCTTCCGGATATCCGCTTGTAAGCAGGACTGCGGAGTTTGCCGGGATCGTGACAGTCACCACTCTGGAGTTCGCCTCGGCCCCTTCCGTTACGTTTACAACATAATCCGTATTCAGCAGGTCGGTTAACTGCGTGCCGATCGTGTAGCTCGTTTTTCCTGCGTTCAGGGTGATCGTCTTTGTCTGTGCGCTGGCAGAGTTATTGAAAACACAGAGAATTTCCCTGCCGTTTCCCTCGTTTCTCCGGCTGAATGCATAGACCGGATCGCCGTAGCTGTAATACAGCTCGTTCTGTACGCCGTTGATGAGCACATCGCCGTATGTTTTTCTGAGCTCATTCAGACGCTGGATAAAATGGAAGGTCGTCGTATCCTCACTGAAGCCGGTCATCATCTCGCGGTTGTAGTAGTTCAGCGTTTCCTCTGAGTATTGAAAATTTCCGGCCATGTTCTGCTCTGTTCCATAATAGATAACGGGGATCCCGCGCGCCGCATACTGGAAGGCCAGCGCCATGCGCAGCTTTGCCCAGTTGTCGCTCGCATTTGCAAGGAACCGGGAACGGTCATGGTTATCCAGGAAGGTAAACAGGTGCGAGGCGTCTTTATATTTGCCATCCTGATCAAAGACCCATTTGACGCCGCCCCATTCTTCTCCTTTGCAGAAAACGTTGTTCAACTGGAAGTACAGCGGATAATCCAGCATGCCCCACATGTAATTCATGATCGAGGCGTTTTCATCCACCGAACCGGTAAAGGCTTCGCCAAAGCTGTGCTTTCCGGTATGGGCTTCGTAGAGCGTCAGATACTGCGGAGGAATTTCAATTACAGCATCCACGCGGGAGCCGGAAAAGCCATAGCTGAACCAGCCGCTGTTATTCGCCTGGTTCCAGTATGCGGACATCAGTGCGGCCCAGCATTCCGGATTTTCCTGCGCCAGATCGTCCAATCCGCCAAGGCTGTAATTCTGTGCTTCCTCCGGATTTGTAAAGTCGCTGATGTTTGGCGTGTTATGATACCAGGCCGGATTGTCAAACGGCGGAGCGGGCTTATAATCGGCAGGTTCATAGGTCGTCGCCGGGTATTCCAGATAATCGGCCGTATGGTTGAGCTGCGCATCAATGATGACTTTCAGCTGCAGCGCATCCGCAGCGGCCATAAGCGCGCGTAATTCTGCTTCGGTACCGAAGTGAGAATTGGGGCTGTTGAAATCCTTTGTGTAGTAACCGTGATATCCTGCCTCGTCGCCGGAACGGCTGTATGTTTCGTTTTCCTGCGGTGCAGAGATCCAGATAGCGGTAAAGCCCATGTCCTTGATATATTGAAGCTTTTGCGTCAGACCGGCCCAGTCGCCGCCCTGATAATAATGAAGATCTCCCGGACGGTACTCCTCATTGAATGTCCCGTTGTTGCTGGAATTGCCGTCAAAGAAGCGATCCGTCATAAGCATGTAAACGGTATCGTTTTCTTCGAGATTCTGCGAGGAATAGCTCACCTGATTTGTCCCCTCCTCATCAAGCGCTGTGCTGCGCGTGTACGCTGTTCCGGCACCGAGGACGGACACGCAAAGCGAGGCGATCAGAAACAGCGCGAGTATGGATTTTTTGTGTTTTTGCATAATGCTGCTCCTTTCGTGGATGATTATCCCTTAATTGCGCCAGCAGCGATTCCGTTCACGATATTTTTTTGCATGAAAATGTAAAAAAGAATGACTGGAATTGTGGTCACAACAAAACCTGCCATGATCAGATGCCACTGCTGGTTATACTGTCCATAGAAGTACATCTGGCTGAGTGGAATGGTGATCGGTTTTCCAAGAATCAGATACGGAAGAAGAAAATCGTTCCAGACCCAAAGAACATTGAGAATCGCGACGGTGGTCAGGATCGGTTTGATAAGCGGCAGAACGATCAACACAAAGCGCTTCAGAACGCCGCAGCCGTCAAGCAGCGCAGCCTCTTCCAGTTCTCCCGGGACGGAGGATACAAAGCCCCTGATCAGAAAAATCGGAATCGGACACTGCAGCCCGCAATAAATCAGGATCAATCCCCATATATGCCCAGTCACATGCAGATCCCGCGCTGTAGACAGCAGGGAAATCATGATCGTGTGAAAGGGTACAAACATAGAGGAAAGAAACAGCAGCATGAAGCATGCAGACCAGCGGGATTTCCATTTTGCAAGCGCGTATCCTGCGAGAGAACTGACGATCAGATTCAAGACCACAACGCCAGCTGTCAGGATACAGGAGTTCAGCAGCGCTTTCGGAAAGTCTGCGGTTTCGATGATTGTTTTATAGTTCTCGAATGTTGGCCTGGAGGGGAAAGAGATGGCCGAGGTCAGAATTTCCCCTTTTGTTTTAAAGGAGTTGACGATTGCAATTAAAACCGGGAAGAAATAGAGAACGGCGATCACACCGACAAGAATTGTGATTGCATATCCGCCCTTGCCTGCTCTTGCTTTACGCATTTGACGCGTCCTTTCTGCCTTGGAACAGATAAACTGCCGCTGTAATGGCGGAGATGATCAGAAACAGGATGATGGATTGCGCGGTTGCGTATCCTGTCCGGTTGGAGCTGAAGCCTGTGTTGTAGATCTGGAGCGCGATCGTTGTCGTTGCGCCGGCGGGGCCGCCGGAAGTCATGGCCATAGGAATGTCAAATGCCTTAAAGCACGACGCCAGACAAAGGATCACATTCATGACGACAACCGGCGCAAGCAGCGGGAGCTTGATCCGCGTGATTACCGTCCATTTATTCGCACCGTCTACTGCGGCGGCTTCCAGCAGGTCTTTGGAAATATTCTGAAGTCCGGCAATATAAATGATCATATAATAGCCCGCGCATTGCCAGATCGCAGTCAGGCCGATCGAATACACGGCCAGCTTCATGCTGCCCAGCCAACTGATCTGATACGCTTCGGGGATCCCAAATGCCTGCACGGCAGAGCGGTAGACGTTTCCATAGAGAAATACCCAGACGAATCCGACAATGATCAGGCTCATCAAATTGGGAAGGAAGAAAACCGCCCGAAACAGCTTCTTGAAGTGCGTATTTGAATCCAGAAGAAGTGCCAGCACAAGGGCCGAAACGTTTGCCCCAAGCGTTACAAAGAGCGTATAACGGACTGTTACCCAAATCGCGCGAAGAAACGCGCGGTTTGACAACGCCTCTTTGAAGTTGGCAAGACCAATGAAGTGAAAATGTTTATTGTAGCCGTATGCGTCTGTAAACGCCAGCACAAGGCTCTGGGCAAAAGGAAGCAGAAAAAATGTGAAGAAAAAAGCAAATGCGGGCAGGATAAACAACAGATACGTCTGGTTTTGCTTTCTTCTCCATACTTCCGTTTGATAGTGTGTTCTATGTATGATCTTCGCCTCCCCGGTCGTCCCGCGTCGCAAATGACCTGCGGCGCGGGACATGTAGTATCAGTTTGCCTGACTTGCGGCCAGCGCGTTGTCCCATGAGGCGTCCAGACCGGCCAGGATATGCTCCAGACTGTCCTGATCCAGCAGGTAGCTCGACAGAGCGCTTTCATATTCCGGGCCGAAGGCAGTCGGCCAACCGCGATCGACCTGTGTGCAGACCATGCCCGCGTCGATATAGGCTTCCACGTCTTTTGCCAGCGGATCAAAATCAACGGAAACACCCTTCACAGCGGAAAACAGCTTGGAGGTGCTGCACCACAGCTCGGCGATTTCCGGCCGTGTCAGGAACTCAAGGAACAGCTTGCATGCTTCCGGGTATTTTGTCGATGCGGAAATGGACAGACCAAAGTCGGGGAACTGGAACAGCTTTGTCTCAGACGGATCGTCAGAAACCGGAAGCGCCATCATGCCGAGGTTGATGGACGGATTGATCTCCTTAATGGGCTCGAGCGCCCACAGGCCCTGCACCATCATGGCGGCCTCGCCGTTTGCAATCATTGCGCAGGCTGTGTTGTAGTCCGTGTCAAATGCTGTCTGGGTGTTGCCGTTTTCGTAAATGTACTTCATCAGCTCAAAGGTTGTGCTCCATCCGCTGCAGGCCGCAAAGGACTCTGTTCCGGCGCTTCTGGCGTCGTCCCAGTGAATGTCCTTCCCGTAGACCGCAGAAGCAGCTGCGATCAGAGAAACCGGCTTGATTGTCCAGGAATCCTTGAACCCCAGCGCAAACGGTGTCACACCGTTCGCTTTCAGGGTTTCAACCGCTGCTTTGAATTCCGTCACGGTCGTCGGCACGGCGATATCGTATTCTGCAAAAATATCTTTATTATAGAAAATACCCTCGCAGCTTCCGTCAATCGGAAGCGCCCATGTATGGCCCTCCGAATCGGAGAAGGTCGAATCAAGGCGCGCCTCATCTGTGACGTTGTTCAAAAACGCTTCACCGGCGAGATCCATGATATAGCCGCCCTGCGCGATGTCCATGGTGTTTGTTGAGCCCTGGAAAATATCCGGGATTTCATTGGTCGCCAGCCGCGCCTTGAGAATTGCTGCCGGCTCGTTTGTAACGATTTCCTGTTCGACGTTGATCGTTGGATATTCCTTATGGAATGCGTCGATGATCTGCGTAAATGCGTCCTGCGCTTCCTGCTTTTGATGGAACAGATGAATCGTAACGGGTTCTGTCTCCGGTACGTCCGCTTCGTCTTGTGCGCTTTCGGCAGATGCTTTATCTGCCGTATCCTGCGCAGCTGCGTGGTCGGAGTTTGACTGCTCTGTTGTCTTTACGCTTGTGCATGCAGACAGCAGAGAAAAGAGAACGCCGACGCAGAGCAGCAGAATCACTGATCTTCTCACTTTTTCAATTTTCATCATGAAACCTCCATTTAACTCCACTGAATGACAGACCTGATGTGCTTTTTTTAGGCGTCTTTCTTGGCCAAGAAAGGTTTGAGGGGGTTGCCTACAATCAAATTATATCGTTTGGGAAACACGGCAGCAATAAAATCATTTAGCTTTCTTGTGAAATATATCAACTTCTTTGTGTAAAACTATCAAAAATTCATTTGATTTGCTATAATATTTAGGAAAGGCGGTGAAGCTCCATGTTCCGACGATTCCGATCGCTCAGAAAAAAACTCATCTGCTCTGTTCTGCTTACCTTGTCGATCCCCATCATCATCGTGGTTGTCATTGCACAGGTTCGGTCGCAGTCCGCAATTCGGGCGCAGGCAAAAAAGCTCAATGAAAATCTGCTCGAAATGGGGATCCATCAGATGGACGCAACGTGGGAGGGACTGGACAACGTTTACCGCTCCATTTATCTGAATGAGGCATTCAGAGAATACCTTCTGCACTACGGGCAGCAGACCGGCCCGAACGCTGCGGCAAGCGAATCAGATCTGTTAAAACGGGTCTTTCTGTCAAGTCTGAGCAGCCGCGCGGATCTCTACAGTATTATTTTCGTTGATAACAGCGGACGGCTTACATATGCGACGCGGGAAGAATCCGGTTCCGTTCCGGAGTATGCGGACGCTGCGCTTCCGGATGCGTATCTTACCTGTCTGGAACCCGATCAGATGAACCGGCTTGACCGCGTCCTGCTCCCGACCTGTGTACATATGCCGCTCCATAAGGTCAGAAACGGTGCGGGCGAATATGTTTATGCGGTTGCACGGCAAATCGTCAATACAGAGCAGCATTTTGAGCAAATCGGGACGATGTTTATCACGGTAAATCTGACAGGAATGAAGCAGCTTGCGTCGCTTATCCTGTCAGATCAACATGCATATGTTTATATTTGTGACCGTGCGGGGCGGGTGTATTTCGATTCCTCCGGACAGCTGACCGCCCGGACGCTGCCCGAGGAAATGATGGTATTTAAGGACGGTCTGTCTGAGCATGAAATACGGCTTGACGGGCAGGCACATATGGCGCTTTCCGTGCAGTCGCAGAAAACCGACTGGGTGCTCATGACGGCGATTCCGGAAACGCTCTACAGCTCCGACGCAACGGCGGTATCCAAATCCATTTTGACCGCGCTGGTTCTGGCGCTTACCCTGATGACTGTGGTTACAGCGTTTTTTGCGACCAGGATAAGCCGCCCGATCGAAACGCTTGCGGATACAATGGAGCATATGAACCTGCGAAAGCTGGAGCACCGCGTTGCGGTCGTCGGAAACGATGAGATCGCACGCCTGAGCATCAGCTTCAATACGCTGATGGACAATTTGAGCACATCCATTCAAAACGAATATGAAATGGAGCTGCTCCAGAAGCGTTCCGAGATCCGCGTGCTGCAGGCGCAGATGAACCCGCATTTTCTGTATAACGTGCTTCAATCCATTTCAAGCCTCGCTATGCTGGATAAGGTATCGGAAATCATTACAGTCTCGAATTCCCTGGGGAATACGCTCCGTTATTGCATCAACAGCAGCCAGCCGCTCGCGCCTCTGCGCGATGAGATCGCACATGTCACCAACTACCTGACAATTCAGACAATTCGCTTCGGCGACCGGCTGCGGTATGAACTCAGTATTCCTGCCTATACCCGTGACTATCTGCTTCCGCGAATGAGCCTTCAGCCAATGGTGGAAAATGCGATCCTTCATGGCTTTGGGGAACGGCAGGAGCTCGGGACGATCCTGATTCAAAGCTGGGCAGACGATTCTTTCCTGACCGTGGAGATTACAGACGACGGGGCCGGGATTGCGCCGGAACGGCTGGACGCGCTGAGAAAGAGGCTCTGCGGCACTGCCGCAGCCGATACCGAACACGGCGTTGGCCTTGTCAATCTCAAGGCGCGTCTGGCGCTTCTGTACGAAAAAAACGGACGGCTGGAGATTGACAGCGAGGCCGGAATCGGAACGACGATCCGTATTATCGTTCCGGTAGGAGGTGAGCAGGTGTGATATATCATGTGCTTCTCGTTGAGGACGAGCCGGTTATCCGGGAGAGCATCAAAAAAAGCATCCATTGGGATAGAATGCCCATTCAGCTGGCCGCAGAAGCGGAAAACGGCAGGGAAGCGCTGGCGTATATGCAGACCATGCCGATTGACATTGTAATAACCGATATGAGAATGCCGGTCTGCGACGGCTCCCAGATGCTGAAGCAGATGGAATCCCTGCACTATAACTGCGAAATCATTGTGCTGAGCGAGTATTCGGATTTCAGTTATATGTATCAGGCCATTCACGCGCACGTCTTTGATTATCTGCTCAAGCCGATCGACCCGGCACAGCTGAATCGGCTTCTGCAGGAGCTTGTCGAGCGGCTTGCGCTGCGCGCGCCGGCTGCGGAGGCGGAAGAGCCGCTGCATACACTGTTTCACAAGGCAATGACCGGTACGCTCTGTGATCCGAAAAACGCGCGGATGCTGCAACAGTATGCGGGGAAAACATTTGCCGCCTGCTGCATGCGCCTTCGCCGCAAATCCGACGCTGATGCATGGAGGGAGCGGATCGTTCAGAAAATCAAGCAGGCACCGTTTGCATCCGCACTGTTTCCATACAGCACAACGGAGCCCGTCTTCTGCATGCTGTCGATGATCGGGACGGCGTGTACGCATCAAACGGAACGAAAATACCTGGAATTCGTGCAGACGCTTATGGAACAGGTGTCGGAGGGCACTGCGTTCCGCACAGGCCTTTCCGGATTCGGATATGGCGTTTCCGATGTGAAGGCGGCGATCGATGAGGCTGCTTCCATGCTGCAGTACATCGGGCGCAAGCCTGGGATCCTCTATCAAAAGGGTGTGTCCTCCTATACGCCCTATCTGCTTCCTTCGCCCATTAACGAATCGCAGCTGATCTCGTTTCTGTCGGCATCCGACAACTTTTCGGCGCAGTGCATGACAATGCTTCTGCGCACGATCGAAAGCCGCGCGTATCTGTATCTGCCTGCGGTCAGGCATCTTCTGATCGATTTTACGATGTCTGTAGAGAAATGCTGCCAGAAAATCGGGTATGGCGTGGATATTTCAGAGCTTCTCGGGCGAAACTACATCGACCAGATCAACCAGATCGCATGGGAGGATGAAATTCCGCAGTACCTGCAGGATATGCTGCAGGCTGTCGCGGCCTGTCTCGCAGACAGACATACGCCCAATACCAGGCAGACGCTCCAGCTGATCCTGCGGACTGTGCAGACGCAGTATATGGAGGAGCTCAGCCTGATTGATTTCTCACAGAAGTACCATCTGAACTATATTTATCTGAGCCGGAAATTTAAAGACATGGTTAGTTTGACCTTTACCGAGTATCTGCTGCAAATACGGATGAACAAGGTAAAAGAGCTGATCGAAGAAAACGGAATGAGCGAAAAAGCAGCCGCCCCTCTCGTCGGATATTCCAACCCGTATTACTTCAGCAGCTGCTACAGAAAATATTTTGAGACGAACAGGAGTACATAACAATGCAAACAGAATGGTGGAAGGATGCTGTCGTATATCAGATCTATCCGCGGAGCTTTCAAGACAGCAACGGGGATGGGATTGGCGATCTGCGCGGAATTATACAGCGGCTCGACTATATCAGAAGCCTCGGCGCAACCGTGATCTGGCTCTGTCCGATTTATGCGTCGCCGCTGATCGACAACGGATACGATATCAGCGACTATTACGCAATTCATCAGGAGCTTGGCACAATGGAAGATTTTGATTGCCTGCTTCGGCAGGCACATCAGCGCGGGCTCCGCGTGATTATGGATCTGGTCGTCAACCATACATCTGACCAGCACCGGTGGTTTCAGGAGGGAACGAGCGGGCAGAATCCTGCCTATCGGGATTACTATATCTGGGAAACAGAAAAGCCGAACAGATGGAGAAGCTGGTTCGGCGGTTCCGCGTGGGAATACAACGCACGGGTCGGCGCACATTATCTGCATATTTTTGCAAAAAAACAGCCGGATCTGAACTGGCAGAATCCGGCGCTGCGTGACGAAATCTATCGTATGATGTCCTGGTGGCTGAATAAGGGGATCGACGGTTTCCGCATGGACGTGATCAGCTTGATTTCAAAGCCGGATCCGATTCCACGGGATACCGGTTCGGATCTGTCGCCGTATTGCATCAACGGCCCGCAGGTGCATACATATTTGAAGGAAATGCGGCAGAAGGTATTGGCAAAGTACGATATTATGACGGTAGGCGAATGTCCGGGCATTACGGTGCAGGAGGCCCAAAAATACGCGGGAACAGACTCCGGCGAGCTGAACATGGTGTTTCAGTTTGAGCATACCAGTCTGACAGACGGAAAATACGGAAAATGGAGCGCAGACCGCACAGATCTGGTAAAGCTGAAGGAAGTATTGAACCGCTGGCAGAACGGCCTGCGGGAAACATCATGGAACTGCCTGTTTTGGGGAAATCACGACCAGCCGCGGGCGGTTTCAAAATTCGGCTGTGATCTGCCGGAATACAGGGTGCTTTCAGCGAAAATGCTCTGCGCCTGCCTCTATCTCATGCAGGGTACGCCATACATTTATCAGGGTGAGGAGATCGGAATGCCGAACCCGCATTTCACGTCGCTTGAGCAGTATCGGGATATTGAGAGCATTTGTGCTTATCATGATTTCGTGGATTCCGGGGTTGTTGAAAAACGCATGATGCTGACGCTCCTTGCGCACACAAGCCGGGACAATGCAAGAACGCCGATGCAGTGGAATTCCCGTTTTTGCGCCGGCTTTTCAAGTGCGCCGCCATGGATATCCCTGGGGTATAGTTGGAGAGCGGTCAATGTCGAACAGGAGGAGAAGGATGAAAATTCAGTCCTGCACTTCTACCGGGATATATTGGCCTTCCGAAAAGGGAATCCTTTGATCCGATATGGCACATTTGAATTGCTCTGTGCCGACGATCCGCATATTTTTGCATACGTCCGTACATATCAGGGAAAGCGCCTGCTGGTGATATGCAATTTCAGCGAGAAATCGCAAAATGCCGCCGCAATTTATCCAAACCCGGAAGCAATACGCTTTCATAATTACCCGTCAATAACGCCAGCCGTCCTTCGCCCGTTTGAATTGATCGCTGCATTGTGACGGCAGCATAGCAAACGCACTTTCAGCGGCCGCCAAAGAAGAACACCTGCTCCAGATGCGGCTGTGCACCGCTCTTCGGGTCTTGTTCCATACGGATCACGTCGCGCATGTACGCGCGCCAGCGTGCACTGACAGGCACATCCTTCTGCACGGCAAGCGCTGTTTTCAGATCATCGCATTCGTAATATCCGAAAAGCGTATCGCCCGTCTGCCAGATCGAATAATTCCGGATCCCGGCGCGTCGGAACATCTCCAGCATCTCCGGCCAGATCTCATCATGCCGCCTGCGGTATTCTGCCATCTTCCCGGGCAGAACAGCGGCTTTCCAAGCATATCGCTCCATATTTATAATCCGCCTTTCTGCGAAAGGCACCGACGGGGTTATGAAACCGGAGGGGTGTGCTTTCGCCGTTGAAAATTGTTTGTTATACTGTCCACGGAGGTGTTCGGCAAACTACACAGACCGTGGAGGTGAGTGGCGGGGCTGTATAGCGGCAACCTCGCATATTTATATGGTTCGACCACCCGTTACTCGTCGGCTCCATCAAAATGTCTGACCGAATTATTCGAGAACTGATGGGACTTGGATAAGAACCCTCCATCCGTAGTTGGATGGAGGGTTCTGCATCTTATGATTTATTTATTATGCGCCGTGACGAAATTCAGCGTTGTTTTTTGTCAGCAGGTACAGACAATACTGGTTCATGCTGATACCCTCGCGTTTGGAGTTTTCCGCAAGTGCGCGGTGCAGTGACTTCGGAAGCCGCAGCTTGAACTGACCGGAATACTCGTCATCAGACGTAGGCTCCGGAATCTCATAGCCATCTTCCAGTGCGGCGGCCAGCCATTCGCGTTTGCAGTCCAGCGCGTTTTTCAGCGCCGCTTCCGCCGTCTCGCCGCTGGTCAGGCAGCCGCGCAGCTCCGGATACGAGGCTACAAAACCGCCTTCGTCCGTGTCCGGAACAAGCTCCAGACGATACGGAAGATTCATATAATACTCAATCGTCTTCACGATTTGACACCTCGCTTTCTACAACTTCTTTTACCATCATAACGTAGACTTTCTTGATCGGTTCGTGCATAGGGATCGTAATTGGCGCGCAGCCGGGTTTGCGAAACGTGCAATGGCTGCTGCCGCCGTTTGGCTGACGCATTTCATAGCCGTAGCTTTCCAGCACCTTGCGCAGCTCGTCAAAACGAAGATCGCGCGATAATCCGCAGATCCTTGCCAATAGTTTATCCCATTTTGACACGGCACATCACCTCTGTCTCTCTGTACAGTCTTATTATAGCATGGTGTCATATATGGTGTCAAATTAATTTTGCGTGAGTTTATTACGATCTGCCTGCAATTTTCCGCACCAGCGACACGGCCCACGAAATCAGCCCCAGGACAATGAGTGCATACCAGATCCCATTCGCCAGCGCGTAGTGGCTGTAATACCAGCCGGAAAACAGCGTTGGCACGAGCAGCGCATACAAAAGCGGCAGGCCAAGGTGCAGAAGCGATGCGGCGTGAAACAGTACAGACAGGAGCAAACAGCCTGCCCCAAATATGATCATCAACATGGCACGACCTCCTTCAGAAAGTTTGTGCCATGTTAGCTTGGAACGAAGAAAAGTTCAAGGGTCAATCCAAGAAAAACAGAAAAATTGGAGGGATTCATCATCGAAGTGAAAATCAACAAAGAAATCCAGCGGTATCAGGAGAGCATTCTGTTCGGCTTATCGCTGCGGCAGATGGTGTTCGCGCTGCTTGCCATCGGTGTGGCCGTCAGCGCGTACTTCGGCCTGAAGCCGCTCATCGGCGCGGCGGAGGTCGGTTGGGTGTGTATGCTGGCAGCGTTCCCGTTTGCCATGTGCGGCTTTTTTACCTACAACGGCATGCCCGCGGAACGTTACCTGCTGGCGGTCATCCGATCGGAGATCCTCTGCCCGCGAACGCTTGCATATCATCCGCAGAATCTATATACAGAATTGCTGCTGGATTCCAATTCCATGCGGGAGGTGCTGACGCTTGATTAAAACCCTCAATAACACCATCAAGCAGGACCGAACGGCATATAAAATCCCGCGCAGCGTGCAGGACGTCATTCCCATCCAGCGAATCTTCGCGGATGGGATTTTTCAGTTCGGTACGAAATATTCCAGAACGCTGCGCTTTTCGGATATCAACTATGCTATCGCCTCGAAAGAGGACAAGACTGCCATGTTTCTCGGATACAGTGAGCTGCTGAACGCGTTGGACAGCGGCTCGACTACGAAGCTCACGATCTGCAACAAGCAGGTTAACCGGCAGGCGTTTGAAGATACTGTTCTGCTTCCGCAGCGCGGAGACAGTCTTGACGGATTCGTGGACGAGTTCAACGGGATGCTGGAAGGCAAAATCTCCGGCAGCTCCGCCAGCGTGGAGCAGGAGCGGTTCATCACGGTTTCCGTTCACAAAAAGAATGTAGACGAAGCACGCACATTCTTTTCTCGCGTGACGGGAGAAGTATCCTCCAAGCTCTCGCGGCTCAATTCTTCCTCCAACGAGCTGGACGCTGCCGAGCGCCTGGATGTGCTGCGCGGCTTCTTTAGACCAGAAGAAGCGCCACTGCCGTTCGACCTGCAATCTGCCATGAAGCGCGGACATAATCTCAAGGATACGATCTGCCCGGATAGTCTGGAATTTCACCGGGATTATTTCAAAATGGGCAGTCAATACGGTCGCGTCCTGTTCCTCAAGGACTATGCCAGCTACATCAAGGACAGCATGATTCTGGAGCTGACCGACCTCAACCGGCGCATGATGCTCTCCATCGACATGATCCCCGTGCCGACCGACGAAGCGGTGCGCGAGGTAGAAAACAAGCTCCTCGGCGTGGAAACCAACGTCACCAACTGGCAGCGGCGGCAGAACAGCAACCAGAACTTCTCTGCCGTTGTGCCGTATGATCTGGAACAGCAGCGGAAGGAAACCCGCGAGATGCTGGACGACCTCACGACCCGCGACCAGCGGATGCTGTTCGCCGTGGTCACGCTCGTGCATCTGGCAGACAGCAAAGAGGAACTGGACAGCGACACCGAAACGCTCCAATCCATTGCGCGCAAGCACCTGTGCCAGCTCGCAAAGCTGAGCTTTCAGCAGCAGGATGGCTTGATCACCGCGCTGCCGCTCGGTTTGCGGCGCATTGATGCACTGCGGACACTCACGACAGAAGCCCTCGCGGTGCTTATGCCGTTCAAGGCGCAGGAAATTCGACACCGGCACGGCATCTACTACGGGCAGAACGCCATCTCCAAGAATCTTATTCTGGCCGACCGCAAGGAGCTTTTGAACGGCAATGGCTTCATTCTCGGTGTCTCCGGCTCCGGCAAATCCTTTGCCGCCAAGCGCGAGATCACGGAGATCGCGCTGTCCACAAATGACGACATTATCATCATCGACCCCGAAGCCGAGTACCGCCCGCTGGTCGAGGGCTTGGGCGGCGAGGTCATTGAAATCTCCGCTACCTCGCCCAATCATATCAATGCTCTTGATATGGAGTCTGGCTACAACGACGGTGACAATCCAGTTGTGCTGAAATCCGAATTCTTATTGTCTCTCTGCGAGCAGCTCGTGGGCGCGGGTAAGCTGTCCGCCAAGGAGAAATCCATCATTGACAGGTGTACCGCGCAGGTCTACCGGGAATTCATCCGAAACGGTTATCTTGGCGTTGTGCCGACATTACAAGACTTCCATGCCGCGCTCCTGGAGCAGCCGGAACCGGAAGCGCGGGACGTTGCACTGGCGCTGGAGCTGTTCACGGAGGGCAGTCTCAACACGTTTGCCAAGTACACAAACGTGGATACCAATTCCCGCATTCTCTGCTACGACATCCGTGACCTTGGCAAACAGCTCCTGCCGGTCGGCATGCTGGTCGTGCTGGACAGCGTGTTCAACCGCATCATCCGCAACCGAAAACTCGGTAAAAATACATGGTTATATATTGACGAAATCTACCTGCTGTTCCAGCATGAATACAGCGCAAATTTCCTGTTCACCCTCTGGAAGCGGATGCGCAAATATGGTGCCTGCGGCACGGGGCTGACGCAGAACGTCGACGATCTGCTGCAATCCCATACTGCCCGAACGATGCTGGCGAACAGCGAGTTTTTGCTCATGCTCAATCAGGCGAGTACGGACCGAATCGAGCTGGCGCGGCTGCTCAATATTTCGGACAATCAGCTTTCGTATATTTCAGGCGTAGATTTTGGACACGGGCTTCTCAAGTGCGGCAGCACCATTGTGCCTTTCGTGGATCATTTTCCGAAAAACGGTAGGCTGTATCAGCTGATGACCACAAAAATGTCTGAACGGGTGGAGCAGGCGTCGTAATGCGGGAGGTCAAAGAAAAATCACCGCTGAAAGTGAGAGCCGTCGAAACCCTCAAATCCGCGCCGCAGGCAGCGTTCCGCCGCGGCACAGATGCTTCCTTTCAGCAGCTTCGGCAGGAGCTGCGCGAGGCAGCGCAGGACGGTCAGCCGGAAGATCGCTACGAGAGCGGCAAGATCACAGAAACCGCAGATCATGCCGTGCGGCAAGTCAGCCGTCTGGCAGAAAAAGCAGTCCACAAGCTGCCGAAAACAAAGACTGAACCGCAGCGGGAAGCCAGGACGGAGTCTGTTCCTTACCACGAACATCCGCAGCCCCAGCATTCTACTACGGAACCGAGGGAATATCCACCGCAAAGCCAACCACAGGGGAATCAGTCTGTGCGCGAACCGGTTTCTCCAATCAGGGAGAAGCCGGTTCTTCCTGCAAACGGCCAACAACCCAAAACGCGAGAATATACGCCAGATGCGAAAGCGCCAGCGTCCCCGTCTCAGTATCCAACTCCGAGGATTCATGAAAACGCAAAGGCTGTTTCTGCGGAAACAATGCCATCGACAATGGAACATTCTGTGCGTGAATCGGCTTCGTCAATCAAGGAGAAAACGATTCCTCCTACAAATCCCCCGCAGCCTAAAATGCGGGAGCATACACCGACCGCTGATGCACCCGTACAGCAGCCCAAGCATCTAGCTTCGCAGATTCATGAAAAGCCGCAGGCTGTTCACCACGCGCAGGTAAACCGATCCGTGCGCGAACTGGAAACATCAGTAAGAGAAAAGCCTGCTGGGAAAGCAAGACCGGCAGAACAACGGTCGCTTGGACAATCTCCTGCCAGCACGGAACCGTCTGCACCTGCGACGACCCCGACGGTGCAGCCATCAGCACGGACTCTGCCAAGAGAAAAGCCGCCTGTTTCTTCTCTGCGAGAAATTCCTGCTGCACTAAAAACGGATACCACACAGTTCGCGCTTCCTGCAATCAAGACGAAAGAGTACATCCGAAAGAAACGGGAAAAGCAGAATCTTCTCAAAGAAGAAGCAAGCAGTATTGAGAACACAATCGAAGATTCCGAAACTTTTTCGCCGGTCATCCGTACACGGGAAACTGTTCGTGAACAGCAAAAACTCCACGTTTCCCATAGTGCGGAGCAGGAACAACCGGTTATGCCGCAGATCCGAACACGGCAGCCGCAGGCGGCCTCCATGCGCGCCAATACAGAACCCGTAACACCGGATGCCCCGCAACCGTCGCTGCCGGACATCAAGAGCAAGCAAAAGTACATTGCAGCGCAGCAACCAACACAGGTAACGCCCGTGCAGGCAAACCCACAACAGGTGGTGCGGCAAACTGGGCGGAAAGCTATGCATGGCAAGCAGAAATTATGTCAACCGGCATTGACGAATGAAACAGTCCCCGTACCAACGAGCAGGAATGTCGCTCCGACAAAGCCTGCGCGTGTCCAGAAACAGGCGCGACCGGCTTTCGTAAAAAAGCAGAAGATCAAAACAGCCCCGAAAGCAAAAATCAAGTCCGCCACATCTGCGGGAAAAGCCTTGCCACGCAAAGTGTCGGCAGCTCCTCCCAAGCAGGCTGTGACCGCCATTCGCAAAGGACAGGTACTTCGGGATACGGCGATCAAAACGGCGAAGGTAGCAAAAGAGGCCGGAAAGAAGGTCCTGCGGGCAATCGCGGCAGCGGCAGAAAAGCTGGTCGCGGCGATTGGCGCGGGCGGCGCGGCGGCAGTTTCCGTTGTTGTAGTGATCCTGCTCGTGGGGACGCTGTTCGCTTCGCCGCTCAGTATCCTGTTCGCCGGGGAGGACACCGGTACGGAAATCAAGATTCCGGACGCGGTTGCGACGCTGAACGGCGAGTTTACCGACGAAATCTACCGCATCATGGAGGAACATCCATACGATGAGCTGGATATGCAGGAGGGCATGGAAGCCGCTATGCTGCAAAACTGGCGGAATGTGCTGGCTGTGTACGCGGTCAAGGTCTCGACTGACGAGGAACACGGGTTGGACGTTATGACGATGGATGAAGAAAAGCTCCAGCTTCTGCGGGAAGTTTTCTTCGACGCCAACCAGCTGGTGTACGAGCTGACGACCAGAATCGTAGACGGCAAGCAGATCACAGCACTGCACATCTCCGCACAGATCAAGGATGCCATGCAGATGGCAGATGAATACAGCTTCACTGCCCAGCAGCGGGAGATGCTCGAAGAATTGCTGAAGCCGGACTATGACGACATTTTCCTTTCCCTGATCGGCAATTACCAGCCGGACGGTACGCCCATCGGCCCCGTCGACATTTCGGACATCCAAGGCACGCTGCCGGATGATCTTGATCCGCTGCGAGAATCCATTGTCCTGACGGCGTATCAGCTTCTTGGAAAGGTGACGTATTTCTGGGGCGGCAAAAGCCTCGTCCTCGGATGGGACAGCCGTTGGGGAACACCGACGACGGTTACCGCACCGGGCAGCGGCTCGACCGGCAAGGTGCTTCCGTTCGGACTAGACTGCTCCGGTTTCGTAGACTGGACGTTTTATAACGCCACGAGCGGTGCATACCTGCCCGGACGCGGCGGTGGCGCAGCTTCGCAGCATGGGTATTGCACCAACATTGCATGGTCAGATGCGCTGCCCGGCGATCTCGTCTTTTACGCGGATGACAGCCACGTTGGAATCGTCTGCGGCTACGACAGCGTAGGGAATCTCCTCGTCATTCACTGCTCCGGCGGGCAGAATGGCGTGGTCGTGACCGGGCGCGAAGGCTTTGCCGTCGCAGCCAGACCGGATTTGTTTACGGATTAGTCCAATTTGCTTCGTTTGTGCGGCATTCTTTGTTGGCTCTGGTGAATAGCTTTCTTTCCTTTTTCCTGCGATACTTGGCGTACCAAATCGAAAGGAGACTGTAATGGAAACACGAAAAAACCTATGCGCCATGCTGCCGGTCGCACTCCATACCAGAGTGCGGCAGGAGCAGGAAAAAGCCGGGATGACCCTCGGTGAGTATGTGGAAGCCATGATCACGGAATACTACGACTGGAAGGATGGAAAAATCATGACCGGAGAAATGAGAACCTTAGCCGCGCAGATCCCCGCAGAACTCTTTGACCGACTTGACCGCTACCTCAAGGAGCGCGGCATCAAGAAGAAGGACTTCTTAGTCGACATCATCACCCGCGCGCTGGAAGAAGCCGAAGCCGCCGAACCGGTTACAGAAGCATCGCCCCAGGACGAGCTGGAGGAACAGCCAGAAGCGGACGAAACCTGATCCTATCCCAAGCCCCCGCGGGTCAAACCTGCGGGGGTAAACCTTTGTTGCAAGCTGTCAGCCGACACGCGCCCGCGTGTCGGCTTTTCTGCGTCCCGGTGGGGACGCTGCACCCCAAAGGCATAAAAACTGCGCGTTGGAGCGCGTAACGCGAAAGGAGCAACATGGAGAAAAGAACCTATCAATCATTACAAGAACTTCCGCTTATGCTGAGCATGATGGACGTTGCGTCCGTCCTCGGCATTTCCAAAGCAGGAGCCTATACACTCGCCCACAGCAGAGATTTTCCTGCGTTCCGGGTTGGACGCAGGATCGTTATTTCACAAGAAAAATTTCTGGACTGGCTGGAAAAGCAGACCGCGGAAAGTTCTCTCACTTAGGACTAGCTATTTCGCTGTCTTTGTGATAATCGTTTGAGTTGCCAGAAAGGAGGAATGCAAATGGCAAAAAAGAGAGTCAATGGCGAAGGAACCATTGGTAAGCGAAAAGATGGTCGCTGGGAAGCGCGCTACATTGCAGGTCGTGACCCAGAGACGGGAAAGCAGATTCGAAAAAGCATTCTCGGCAAAACACAGGCTGAGGTTCGCACCAAACTGAAAGAAGCACTGGCAGAAGCAACCGAGATCGATGTGGTCAAATCCGGCGAATATAACGTGGCAGGTTGGGTGCAGGCTTGGTACTCGCTGTATGCGCAGCCAAACGTGCGCGAAACGACCGCGCGCTACTACAAGGGTTATATCGATCACCATGTCCTCCCGCGTCTGGGCGATATTCCGTTAAACAAGCTGACGTCGCTGGACATTCAGCAGTTCTATAAAGATCTGTTGGAAAACGGCAGAATTCGTGAGGATACAAAAGCCCAAAAACCGGGGCTCAGCAGCACGACTGTGCATGGCATCCACGTCATGCTGAAATCCGCTATGAAGCGCGCGGTGCAGGAACGGCTGATTCCATTCAATCCAGCAGAGTTCTGTATCCCGCCCAAGATCACGAAACCGGAACTGCAAGTGGTTCCGTCGGAGCGGTATCAGTCCTACTTGACAGCTGCCGAACAGCGCGGTGTCCTGCCGATGTTTTATCTGGAGCTGGCTACGGGACTTCGGAAAGGGGAAATCGCGGCGCTGCTCTGGTCGGATTACGACGCGCAGACGCAGACCATTCATGTAACAAAACAGTACCTTTTCTACAATGGTCAGGGCACTGTGTCCCCGCCCAAATCAAGCACCTCTGTCCGCTACGTTTCCATCCCGGAGGAAGCTGCAAAGCTGCTGGAGCAGGAGCATGAAAAGCACCCGAAAAATCCCTACATGTTTCCTTCCCCGGTAACCGGTAAAATGTATCACCCGGACGCCATCGTGAAGATCCACCGGAAGATCTGCAAGGACATTGGATTGGAGCACGTCAGATTTCATGACTTGAGACACAGCTTCGCCACGACCGCGCTGCAATGCGGCGTGGACGTAAAAACAGTCTCCACCATGCTCGGTCACAGCAGCGCGGGCTTCACGCTGAACGTCTACACGCACTCGACCAGCCGAATGCAGCAGGAAGCGGCGCGAACTGTCGGAAAGGTCATGCCAAAGATGCTCGAGCGTTGAAAACCGCAAAAACAAACTCCCGGCTGCCTGAAAAAAGCAGCCGGGATTCTCGTTTTCATCTCATTTTGTCCAACCAGGCACGTTTCGTCCCATCGCCGTTGGCGTCAGGGTTGGCGTCAATGTCGCTGAGTGGAGGACATCAGCCCAAGTTGCCTTGACCTTACGGTGCGGACGACAGCCGCGTGAAACGAAGAAAAATCAAGCCTGCCTGCGCAAAAACACGCCGCGTCGGCAGCCTCGGTTCTTCTTCAAAAAGTTCGGATAAAGCAAAAATCCGCACTTTTCAGTGCGGATTTTGGTGGGGGAAGGTGGATTCGAACCACCGAAGTCACTGACAACAGATTTACAGTCTGCCCCCTTTGGCCACTCGGGAATTCCCCCATATGAAATTGTTTGCTTGTCGGTGGAGCTGGTAGACGGATTCGAACCCCCGACCTGCTGATTACAAATCAGCTGCTCTACCGGCTGAGCTATACCAGCAACTCAAACAGCAAGGCTGATTATAGCTGAAGTGTGTCAAAAAGTCAAGAACTTTTTTCGGAAAGGCAAAAATTATTTTCGCGTGCCGGCGGGCGATTGCAGAACCGGTGATTTATGCTATACTGAATATAAAAAGGAGGGATCTGCCTATGAAGATCACATTCGTCGGCGCGGCCCATGAGGTCACGGGGAGCTGTACGCTGCTGGAGCTGGCAGGAGAGAACTACCTGATCGACCGGGGCATGGAGCAGGGCGTGGACATTTACGAGAATATCCCGCTGCCCGTCGCGGCGAAGGACGTCAGCGCCGTCTTTCTGACCCATGCGCATATCGACCACGCGGGGCTTCTGCCGCAGCTCTATAAGGACGGCTTCCGGGGAAAAATCTACGCTACGCCTGCCACGTGCAGTCTGGCCGACGTTATGCTGCGCGACTCGGCGAACATTCAGGAATCCGAGGCCGCGTGGAAAACGCGCAAGGCTGAGCGTGCGGGCGAGCCGCCGGTCGAACCGCTGTACACCGTTGACGATGCGAAGGGCGCGGCGGCGTGCTTCCGTCCCTGCCGGTATGGCGAATGCGTGACAATTGCCGACGGCCTGCGCGTGCGCTTTTCCGATATCGGCCATCTGCTGGGCTCGGCCTGCATTGAGTTCTGGCTGCGGGAGGACGGCACCGAGAAAAAAATTGTGTTCTCCGGCGACGTCGGCAACATTGACCAGCCGATCCTGAACGATCCCCTGCCCGTCGCCGAGACGGACTATCTCGTTGTCGAGTCGACCTACGGCAACCGCCTGCACGACAAGCCCAAGGACGTGCGCGCGGAGCTGACAGAGGTTCTGCAGCGGGCGTTCGACCGCGGCGGCAGCGTCATTATCCCGGCCTTCGCCGTGGGCCGGACGCAGGAGCTTCTGTACCTGCTGCGCGAGATCAAGCAGAAAAAGCTTGTGCATGGACACGACGGTTTCCCGGTCTACCTTGACAGCCCGCTGGCCGAGGAGGCCACCAGCGTCTTTTTACAGTGCGATACCGACTGCTTTGACCCGGAGACGCAGGCCGTCCTAAAAAGCGGGCAGAACCCCATCTGGTGCCCCGGACTGCAGTTTGCGATCACAGCAGAGGACTCAAAGGCGATCAACAGCGATCCGCGCCCCAAGGTCATCCTGTCTGCCAGCGGTATGTGCGACGCGGGCCGCATCCGGCACCACCTGAAGCACAACCTCTGGATAGCGGAGAACATCATTCTTATCGCGGGCTATCAGTCCAAGGGCACGCTGGGACGGGCATTGCTGGACGGCGTGAAGGAGGTCCGGCTGTTCGGCGAGGATATCGCCGTAAACGCCGAGATCGCCGTCCTGCACGGCACAAGCGGTCACGCAGACCAGAAGGGCCTTTTCAATTGGGTCGAGGCATTTGCAAAAAAGCCGGAGACGATTTTCGTCAACCACGGCGATACCGAGGCCTGCGAAGCGTTTCAGGCGCTTTTGCAGGAAAAGGGGTATGTCGCTGTCGCGCCGTTCTCAGGCGCGGAATTTGACCTGCTTTCCGGCAAATTCCTCGCGTTCCCGGCCGGCCGCCCGATTGCCAAGCGCGGCGCGGCACGGAAGAAGGGCGTCTTCGACGCGCTCATCGCAGCGGCGCAGCGCCTGCTTCTTGTGGCGCAGAGCTGCAGGGAGCGCCCGAACCGCGATCTGACCCGCTTCACCGCGCAGATCCAGGCGCTCATCGACAGGTGGGAGAAATAAAACGATGGAAATCGATTATTATAAGCCCTGCCCGGAATACGACCGCTGCTGCGAGCTGATCGACCGATACTGGGAAGCCGGAGAATATGAAGCCTGCTTCAAGGGGCATCTGGAATTGGCCGAACAGGGCTATCCGCTGGCCGAGTGTCAGGTCGGCTGGTTCTATTTGAAGGGGCAGGGCGTTCCGCAGGACGACGCGAACGCGTTCTATTGGACAAAGCGCGCCGCAGAGTATGGCGACTGGGACGCGCAGTATAATCTCGGAACGTTCTACGAAGCGGGGATCGGCACCGCGCGCGATGCAGAGCAGGTAAAACGCTGGTATATCGCTGCTGCCCGGCAGGGACAGGATGAGGCACTTGAAAAATGCCGTGCGGAAGGGCTTTCATGGGAATAGACTGACGCACCGGCGCGACAGCGCCCGACGTCTCCCCTACCGGCCCGCAGCCTCTGAAGCTTTACACCGCAAACGAACAGCGACGGACGCATATCGCCTCCCCTTACGCAAGGGGAGGCGACTTTTTTGTCGGTTCAGGCTTTTTTGCCGGCGAGAGACTTGCGGTATTTTTCGCTTTCCCAGTTGGCAATGAACTTCTTCGCGGCTTCGCCCATGGTGGAAAGCTCGTAACCCGCCTTGCGGATGTGCTCCATGACGAAGAAGACTGCCGTGAGTGTTTCGGTCAGCGTCAGGGCCTTTTTCGCGTCCATCTGCATGAGCAGCTCGCCCGTTTTGCTGCTGGCGACGGCCTGTCCGGCTCCAAGCGTTTCCTGATCCAGATAGAACGTATCCGTCAGGAAGACCATCTGGTCGGGGTACAGCGGCTGCGTCATGAGAAATTCCTGCGTATAGCCGCCGGTTTTGAACTGCTCTGCCAGATACGGCACATCGGCAGCGTAAATGCCTGCGGCCATTTCGCGCACGGCGATCTTCGGGAAGCTTGTACCGGACAGGCCGAACATCCGTGCCAGCCGCTCGTTTGCGTCAGTGTGAATCGCAAGCGCGGTATTCGGGTCGTCGTCATGGACGATGATGCCGTGGTTCTGCATGAGGATGACGGACGGGACTTTGCCGGTTTCTTTTTCCACGCGGCGCAGCTCATCGCGGATGGCGAAGGTCAGATTCGCACCGGGATCGGTGTAGGGCACCCAGCCCCAGGTGTAATTTGCTCCGGCGAACGCCTGCGCTGCGATCGGACGGCAGGCTGTGGAGCAGGCCGCAAGGTTGGCATAGACGCTGTGCGTGTGCACCACGAAGGTTTTCAGGATGGAGTGAAAGCCCGCTTCGACGGACGGCCGCAGGTCGGCAAGGCCGTCAATATGCCGGATATCGGCCTTGGCACGGGCGGAGCCCTCTTTTTCCACGTCCGCAAGCGCGGACGGCTCGGTCGTGAGATAGAAATTGCGTAAATCAGCGCCATCCAGAACGGCATAGGCCTTATCAGGGCGGATGTCAGACAGGCAGAAGCCGGAGGCTTTGATCGCCATCAGCCCGCTGGGGAGCTTGACGGAGGTATTTCCGCCGCCGCCCTGCACATAGTCGGCGCGTGCGCCCGCAGCCTGCGAAACGCGGGCAAAATCAGAAAGCAGCTTTGCGTGTTCTTCAAAAAACATAGCGTTCCCCTCTTATCGCTTGCTCAGCACGTCGGCCTCGTAGCGCTTGATCTCAGCAAAGTAATCCTGCGGGATATTCTCGCGGCGCAGATATTCCTCCCAGACCGCGCCGAACGGCATGGTCTTGAGCTCCTCCTGCCGCACCATAAGCTCGGTGAAGTTGTTTGCATCCTGCAGCGCCTTCAGCGTCTTCGGCTCCAGCAGAGCAAACAGAAGCGCCTTCTGCACGGAATGCAGGCCCGTGACCCATGCGGAAATGCGGTTGATGGAAGCGTCAAAATAGTCGGTTGCAAGGAACACACGGTCAAGCGCGTCTGCGCGGACGATCTCCTTCATCATTTCGCGCGTCTCGTCGTCAAAGAGCACCACATGGTCGCTGTCCCAGCGCATCGGGCGGGTGATGTGCAGCGCCAGACGGTCGTTAAAGAGCAGCATGGAGCTGATCTTGTCAGAGACGAGCTCGGTCGGGTGATAGTGACCGTTGTCCATCAGCGGGGTAATGCGGCGGGTATTGACATAGTTCGTGCAGAACTCCGCCGAGCCGACCGTGTAGGCTTCCAGGCCGATGCCGAAGACCTTGGACTCGATGCACGGGAAGACCTTCGTCTTGTCATAGGGAACTGACAGAATTTCGTCCATCGACTGCGCGTAGCGGCGGCGCGGAGAGAGGCGGTCTGCCGGGTAATCCTTATAGCCGTCGGGGATCCAGAAGTTGATGACGCAGGGCGTCCCGGTCTGCTCGGCAAAATATTCCGCGATCGCCATGCAGCGCTTGCCGTGCTCGACCCAGAAATGGCGGACCGTCTCGTCCGGGGATGAGAGCGTCAGGCCGTCCTTGACCATGGAATGAGAGAAGAACGTCGGGTTAAAGTCGATGCCAAGGCCGCGCTCTTTGGCATAGGCGACCCAGCGGGAAAAATGCTTCGGCTGAATGGCGTCGCGGTCTGCAAACTCGCCACCTTCAAAAATAGCATAGCTTGCGTGCAGATTGAGCTTCTTTTTGCCCGGCGTCAGGCGCAGGACCTCATCGAAGTCCGCCATGAGCTGTTCGGGCGTGGTGGCCTTGCCGGGGTAGTTGCCGGTGGTCTGGATGCCGCCGGAGAGGGCCTCCTTCGCGTCAAAGCCGACGACATCGTCGCCCTGCCAGCAGTGGACGGAGACGGTCACGTTTTTCAGTGTTTCCAGCACGGCTTCGGTATCGACGCCGAGCGCGGCGTAGCGTTCCTTTGCAAGTGTATAAGCGTTCATAGTTGTTCCTCCCTCAATTAAAAAAGAAGACCTGTTTCATGAGCGGCTGCGCGCCGGTTTCCGGGTCCATTTCCATCAGCATAACGTCCTTCATGTACTCGTTCCAGCGGTCCACGACCGGGCTTTCGGCCTGCACGCGGGCAGCCTCGGCGACGCTGTCGCACTCATAATAGCCGAACAGCTCATTGCCGACATTCCAGATCGTATAGTTGCGGATCCCGGCCTGATGCAGAACATCCTTCATCTCCGGCCAGATCTCGTTGTGGCGGCGGATGTATTCTTCCAGCTTTCCCGGAAGAACCGTCGCTTTCCACGCGTAGCGTTCCATGTTCGTTTCCTCCCTGTTTTTTATGGGTTTCTACATTTCATTATAGAAAAGCAAGCCTGTGTGTGGTATCATAGGCTTGCTTTGAAATATCAATATCTTGCTGTTTTGCGGAGGACTGCCGAATGGAAGTGCTGCACTACAATCTCGATATGACGCCGGAGTCCGAATGGAAGATCGTCTCGGCGGGCGCGTTTGCCCGCGACAAGCTGCTGTATTTGCAGGAGGCCGGGCATTTCATTTCTGGTGCAAATTACTATACCGTCCGAAAGGAGCTGGATTCCTATCTTGTCAAGCTGACGCTTTCCGGGGCCGGAATATTGGAATATGGCGGCGAAACCTACCGGCTTCCCGCCGGGAGCTTTTTCTGGATCGACTGCCGTGCGCCGCAGCACTATTATACTGCGCCGGACGCGGGACAGTGGGACGTCCTCTGGTTCCATTTTTACGGCGCAACGGCGGATGCGTACTATCAGGCGTTTTTGTCGCAGACGCAGGGGCGGGCAGCCGCGTCGCTGCCGGTCGACAGTCCGGTGTCCGCGCAGATGAGCGCGCTTCTGGCCCTGGCCGGGGAGGACGGCGGCGGGCTGGGCCGCGATCTGGACGCGTCGGCGCTCATGACGACGATCCTCTGCGGTCTGATCCACGGCGCGGCGCAGCAGCGCCCGCAGCCAGTGCCCGCAGTTTTGCAGAAAGTGCGGCAGTATCTGCACGAGCAGTACGCGCAGAAAATCACGCTCGATACGCTCTCGGCGCGCTATAACATCAGCAAATACCACCTGCAGCGGAGCTTCCAGCGGTATTTCGGCCAGTCGCCCGGCGAGTATCTGACCCGCCTGCGCCTGACCCGCGCCAAGGAACTGCTGCGCGCGACCGACCTGCCGGTATCCGAGGTCGCCTACCGTGTCGGCATGGAGAACACCAGCTATTTTATCAGCGTCTTCCGTTCCCGCGAAGGCGCTACGCCTCAGCAGTACCGCCGCCGCTGGTCGCCGGTGGCATAAGCGCGGCAAGCTCTTCCGCCGTCAGCGGGCGGTATTCGCCCGGGCGGAGCGCTTCGTCCAGCCGGACGGGGCCGATCGCGAGACGTTTTAAGTAAAATACATGCCCGCCTACGGCTTTGATCATCAGCTTGACCTGATGCTTGCGGCCCTCTGTGATCCAGAGCTTACCAGTCGTGACGGGCCGGGCCGGGTTTTTCAGGTATTTCTCGCGGAAGCGCTCGGGCAGATACGGCGCGCTTTCCCCGATGCTCGTGTGCGCAAGCAGCTGCGCGCGGGCAGGCAGCGAGGGCGGCTGCCCTTTCAGGAGCAAAACACCCGTCTCCAGCTGCCGCATGGCCGTCTCGTCAAGTAACCCGAATGCGCGGTACTCGTATTCCTTTTCCACGTGCTGCTCGGGCCGGAGCAGGCGCACGTCGAGCATCCCGTCGTCCGTAAACAGCAGCAGCCCCTCCGTATCCCTGTCCAGCCGCCCGACCGGGTGCAGCATCTCGCGCAGCGCCTCCGGAAAGCAGGACATGACCGTCTCCCGCCGCGCGTCGCGCTTCGCGGTGAACAGTCCGCGCGGCTTGTAAAGCATATAATACTGCGCCATCCGCCTGTCCCTCCCGTCTGTTTTGTCCATCATACCGGACGGAAGCAGAAAATGCAAGAACAGTTCGCACAAAATGACGGAAGAATCGCGCATACTTGCAAAATATCCTGCATATCAGGTAGTTTTCTGCTGGATTTGCAGGATTTATGAATTTTTTTAGAAGCACTTTTCAAAAACGCATTTCTGTGATAAAGTATATCCCAAGAAAAAAGACCCTGTACAGAAGGGAGAACATACTATGAAACTGACCGATCACGGCGTATTCCTCTGCGGCGGCGTGCCGCAGCCGACGGTGCCCTTCACCCCGGACGAGGGCCGCAGACGCACCATGGCCTACCGCATTTTGCAGGCGCACAACCAGTCCGGCGATGAGCGGCAGCTCCGCATCCGGTTCGACGCCATGCTTTCACACGATATCACCTATGTCGGCATCATCCAGCAGGCGCGGGCCTCCGGCATGAAGGAGTTCCCACTCCCCTACGCGCTGACGAACTGCCACAACAGCCTCTGCGCCGTCGGCGGCACGATCAACGAGGACGACCACGTCTTCGGCCTGTCCGCGGCAAAGAAATACGGCGGCATTTACGTTCCCGCCAACCAGAGCGTCATTCATTCCTACGCGCGCGAGCAGATGGCTGCCTGCGGCGCGATGATCTTAGGCTCCGATTCGCACACGCGCTATGGCGCGCTCGGCACGATGGCCGTCGGCGAGGGCGGGCCGGAGCTTGCCAAGCAGCTTTTGAGGCACACGTGGGACGCGCCGCTTCCTGAGGTCGTGCTGGTCTATGTGACGGGAACGCCCCGCCGGGGCGTCGGCCCGCACGACGCGGCAATCGCACTGGTCAAGGCGACATTCGCAAGCAGCTTCGTCAAGAACCGCGTGCTGGAATTCGCAGGCCCCGGCATTGCGAAGCTGCCCATTGATTTCCGCAACGGCATCGACGTCATGACGACCGAGACGACCTGCCTGTCCTCCATCTGGGAGACGGACGAGGAGACGAAACGGTTTTTTGAAGTTCACGGCCGCCCCGAAGCGTATAAAAAGCTGTCGCCGGAGGATGGCGCGTATTATGACCGCATGATCGAGCTGGATCTCAGCCAGCTTGAGCCGATGATCGCGCTGCCGTTCCACCCGTCGAACGCGTACACCATCCGTGACTTCCTTGCGAACGCGCAGGAACTGCTGGCCGGTGTGGAGGCCGAGGCAAAAAGGCGCTGGCCGAAGGCCAACGTGCATCTGCTGGACAAGCTTCACGACGGCGGTGTCTGGGCCGATCAGGGCATCATCGCGGGCTGCGCGGGCGGTATGTTTGATAATATTGACGAGGCTGCGCAGATCCTGCGCGGCGGCTCGGTCGGAAGCGGGTATTTCTCCATGAGCGTCTATCCCACATCCGTCCCGGTCAGCCTCGCCCTGACGCGCTTGGGCGTGACGGAGTCGCTGCTGGAAACCGGTGCGATCATCAAGCCCAGCTTCTGCGGCCCGTGCTTCGGTGCGGGAGATGTGCCGGCCAACAACGGCCTGTCTCTTCGCCACACGACGCGCAACTTCCCGAACCGCGAGGGCTCAAAGCCCGGCGAAGGGCAGTTTGCGGGCGTGTGCCTCATGGACGCGCGCTCCATTGCGGCATCAGCCAGAAACGGCGGACGCATCACCCCGGCGGATGAGCTGGATTATACCCCGGAGCGCCATCCGTACCAGTTTGACGAGACGGTTTATGCCCGCCGTGTTTACAACGGCTTTGGCCATCCGCAGCCGGAAACAAAACTCATCATGGGTCCGAACATCACCGACTGGCCCAGAATGTACGAACTGGGCGAACATCTTCTTCTGGAACTTGCTGCTGTCATTCATGACCCCGTGACCACGACGGACGAGCTGATCCCGTCGGGCGAAACGTCGTCCTACCGCTCGAACCCCCTGCGGCTGGCGGAGTTTACGCTTTCGCGCCGCGTGCCGGATTATGTGCCGCGCGCAAAGGAAATTGCCGCAAAAGAAGCCGAACGGCGGGAGGGTTCGAATCCCTCGGACATTCTCGCTGCGCTCTCGCGCGTCGGCGACGCGGAGGCGCTTCTGAACACGACGCAGTTCGGCTCCTGCGTGTTCGCCAACAAGCCCGGCGACGGCTCCGCGCGGGAGCAGGCCGCGTCCTGCCAGAAGGTTCTGGGCGGACTTGCGAATATCTGCTATGAATTTGCCACCAAACGCTACCGCAGCAACTGCATCAACTGGGGTATGCTGCCGTTCACGCTGGACGCAGGCACGCCATTCGACTATGCGCCGGGCGATCTGGTCTTCGTGCCGGACGTGCGGAAGCGGCTGGAGAAAGGCTGTGAGGATTTCCCCGCGGAGGTTCTGCGGCAGACCGGCGAAAAAGCAGAGCTTCTGCTGCACGTAAAGGGTCTGACGCCGGACGAGCGGGACATTCTGCTCGACGGCTGCCTGATGAATTACTACGCCAAGCGCGGATAAGAGAGAAGGGACCGATATGGAAAAAATTCAGATGAAAACGCCGCTCGTCGAGATGGACGGCGACGAAATGACGCGGGTGCTCTGGCGGATGATCAAGGACGAGCTGATCTGCCCGTTTGTCGACCTCAAGACCGAGTATTACGATCTCGGCCTGCTGCACCGCAACGAGACGCGCGATCAGGTCACGGTCGACGCGGCGCTGGCGACCAGAAAATACGGCGTGGCCGTCAAATGCGCGACGATCACGCCGAACGCGCAGCGGATGGTCGAATATCCGCAGCTGACCGAGATGTGGAAAAGCCCGAACGGCACGATTCGTTCCATTCTGGACGGCACGGTCTTCCGCGCGCCCATTCTGCTGGACACGATCAAGCCGGTCGTGCGCACATGGAAAAAGCCGATCACGATCGCCCGCCATGCCTACGGCGACGTGTATAAGTCCGTAAGCCTTGAGACGGACGAGCCCGGCGAATGCACCATGACCTTCAAGGGCGCATCCGGCAGGGAGCAGACCGTTCTCGTCCAGAAAACCGACGGCCCCGCCGTCTTCCAGGGCGAACACAATAAGGAAAGCAGCATCCGCTCGTTCGCGCGGGCCTGCTTCCAGTATGCCATTGATACGAAGCAGGATCTCTGGTTCTCCACCAAGGATACCATTGCCAAGGTCTATGACGGCGCGTTCAAGCGCATTTTTGAAGAAGCATACGAGAAGAGCTATAGGACGCAGTTCGAGGCGCTTGGCCTGCGGTATTTCTACACGCTGATCGACGACGCGGTCGCCCGCGTCATCCGCAGCGAGGGCGGCTTCATCTGGGCCTGCAAGAATTATGACGGCGACGTGATGAGCGATATGGTGTCCACGGCGTTCGGCTCGCTCGCCATGATGACCTCCGTGCTCGTCGCGCCGGACGGCACGACAGAATTTGAGGCCGCGCACGGCACGGTCACGAAGCATTATTACCGCTACCTCAAGGGCGAACAGACCTCGACCAACCCGATGGCGACGATCTTCGCGTGGACAGGCGCGCTGAAAAAGCGCGGCCAGCTGGATAAGCTTCCGGCGCTCGAAGCCTTCGCGGACAGGCTCGAACAGGCCAGCCTCGACACGATCCGCTCCGGCATCATGACCGGCGACCTCGCCGGCCTCGTCGAGGGCGAACGCCCCGCGCCGGTCACGAGCGAGGCATTTTTGAAGGCCATCCGCGCACGGCTGGAAGCGTGAGACTGACCAACGAACAAAACTTTCCCAAAGGCTCCCATTGTCGTACAGCGTGCGGCAACGGGAGCCTTTCTGCGTACACTTTACTGCATAAAAGTTTTGCATGCTGACTAAAAATTTGTTAGGCCTGCTATATTTTTTTGTATTTTTTGCAGAAAGCGTATTTACAATCTCTTCACAAAATGATAGAATATCTTTAGTTTTTAACTGAGATTCCCTGTTTTTTCAATTCCGTTCAACGTTGGAAGAACAGGCTTTCCGCGAACTCGCCAAAACCGCCGCCGGAAAGCGGCGTTTCGCAAAACAGCGGAGCGAATTCCAAGACAGAAAGGATGACTTGCTTGGCAAACGCAATCGAACTGAGAAACATCACCAAGCGCTTCGGACAGGTCGTGGCGAACAAATCGATCAGTCTGGAGCTGCATAAGGGTGAGATCCTGTCCCTGCTGGGTGAAAACGGCAGCGGCAAGACCACGCTTATGAACATGCTCTCCGGCATCTACTATCCGGACGAGGGCCAGATCTTCGTCGATGGGAAGGAAGTGGAGATCCGCTCCCCGAAGGACGCGTTTGATCTGCACATCGGCATGATCCACCAGCATTTCAAGCTCGTCGACGTCTTTACGGCTGCCGAGAATATCATTCTGGGCCTGCCCGGCGACAAGGGCAAGATGGACAAAAACGCCGTTGCCAAGGCCGTCCGCGAGATCGCCGACCGCTATGGCTTCGACATTGACCCGAACCAGAAGATCTACGAGATGTCCGTCTCGCAGAAGCAGACCGTCGAGATCGTCAAGGTGCTCTACCGCGGCGCGGATATCCTGATCCTCGACGAGCCGACCGCCGTTCTGACCCCGCAGGAGACGGAAAAGCTCTTCACCGTCATGCGCAACATGAAAAAGGACGGCAAGGCGATCATCATCATCACGCACAAGCTGCATGAGGTGCTTGCCGTCTCCGACCGCGTGGCCGTTCTGCGCAAGGGCGAGTACATCGGCGATACTGACACTGCCACCGCTTCCCAGCAGTCGCTGACCGACATGATGGTCGGCCGGGCCGTTTCCCTGAACATTGACCGTCCGCTGAACGAGAACCAGACCGAGCGCCTGAAGGTCGAGCACCTGACCGTCAAGAACAAGGAAGGCGTCAAGATGCTCGACGACGTGACCTTCACCGCCATGGGCGGCGAGATCCTCGGCATCGCGGGCATCGCAGGCTCCGGCCAGAAGGAGCTGCTTGAGTCCATTTCCGGCCTGCAGAAGCTGGAGGCCGGCAGCAAAATTACATACATCGAGCCGGACGGAACCGAATGTCTGCTCAACGGCATGGACCCGCTCGATATCATCCGCAAGGGCCTGCTGCTGTCCTTCGTCCCGGAGGACCGGTTCGGCATGGGCCTCGTCGGCGGCATGAACATCATTCAGAACATCATGCTCCGCACCTACCGGCGCGGCAAGGGCCCGCTGACCGACCGCAAGTTCCCGCGCGACCTGTCGCAGAAGATCGTGGACGATCTTGAGGTCGTCACCCCGGATATCAATCGCACGCCCATCCGCCGTCTTTCCGGCGGCAATGTGCAGAAGGTGCTCGTCGGCCGCGAGATCGCGCAGAACCCGGCTGTTCTCATGACGGCCTACGCCGTGCGCGGTCTGGACATCAACACGTCCTACGTCATCTACAATCTGCTGACCGAGCAGAAGATGAAGGGCGTCAGTGTCATCTATGTCGGCGAGGATCTGGACGTTCTGCTGGAGCTGTGCGACCGCATTCTCGTTCTGTGCGGCGGCAAGGTTTCCGGCATCGTCGACGGCCGCAAGACCACGAAGGACGCCGTCGGCCTGATGATGACGAAGATCGGAGGTTAATAGAGTATGCATATCTCCAAACGAGACACAATTTCCCTCAGCAAGGCCTGGTCGATCCGCGCCATCGCCATTCTGCTGGCTCTGATCGTCGACGGCATCATTATCTATGCCATCGTCAAGATGAACCCCCTGAAGGTCTACGTTTCCCTCGCCTCCGGCGCGTTCGGCACGAGCAAGCGTATGTGGTTCACCATCCGTGACTGCATGATCCTGACCTGTATCGCCATCGGTCTGGCGCCCGCGTTCAAGATGCGCTTCTGGAACGTCGGCGCGGAGGGCCAGATGCTCGTCGGCGGCATTGCCACCGCGTTCTGGATGATCAACTTCGCAGGCAAGATGAACATCGTGATGCTTTTCCTGTGCATGGCCATCAGCGCCATCGTCGCGGGCGGCATCTGGGGCCTCATCCCCGGCTTCTTCAAGGCCAAGTGGAACACGAACGAAACGCTGTTCACGCTGATGATGAACTACATCGCCATTCAGCTCACGTCGTTCGCCGTCTCCAAGTGGGAGAACCCTCCAGGATCGAACTCCATCGGCACCATCAACTCCAAGGGCGACGTCAAGTACGTCGGCTGGATCGGCAATATGTTCTCCGACGGCTATAACAAGGACTTCATGTGGACGGTCATCATCGTGCTCGTCCTCGCGGCGCTCGTGTACCTCTATCTGAAATACACCAAGCACGGCTATGAGATCGCCGTCGTCGGCGACTCGGAGAATACCGCACGCTACGCCGGTATCCGCGTCCCGCGCATCTATGTGCGCACGATGGCCCTGTCCGGCGCGCTGTGCGGCTTCGCAGGCTTCCTCGCCGTCTCCGCCGTCAGCCATACCCTCTCCACCTCGACCGCCGGCGGCCGCGGCTTCACCGCGATCATCGTCGCGTGGCTCGCGAAAATGAACCCGTTCGTCATGATCCTGATCTCGGCGCTGCTGTCGTTCCTCGACAAGGGCGCGGTGCAGATCGCTTCCGACTTCGGCCTGAACGAATACGTCTCGAAGATCATCTCCGGCGTCATTCTGTTCTTCATCCTCGGCAGCGAGTTCTTCATCAACTATCAGGTCAAGACCGGCGCGAAGCACAAGTAAGGAGGAGCTGAATATGTTAGATTTTTTGCTGAAATTCCCTGACCTTCTGCACTCTGCCATCGTGTTCGGCACGGTTATCATGTTCGGCGCGCTCGGCGAGATCATCACGGAGAAATCCGGCAACCTCAACCTCGGCGTTCCCGGTATCATGTATTTCGGCGGCATCGCCGGTCTGACGTCCACGTTCATGTATGAAAACGTCTACTGCGTCAACGCAGGGATCGAGCCGAGCGCGGCGCTGTGCGTCATTATGTGTCTCGTCGCGTCGTTCCTCGCCTCCGCGCTGGGCGGCCTCATCTACAGCTTCCTGACCATCACGCTGCGCACGAACCAGAACGTCACCGGCCTGACCCTGACGATCCTCGGCTCCGGCGTCGGCAACTTCTTCGGCGGGAGCCTCAACAAGCTCGCCGGCGGCGTCGGCCAGGTCTCCGTAGCCGTGACCTCGCAGGCATTCCGCAACTACTCGCTTTCCCTCGTCAATTTCTTTGACGGCTTCACCGGCAAGCTCCGTCTGGGCACGCTCCTGTTCTCCTACGGCTTTTTGACCTATGTGGCGATCATCCTCGCCGTTGCGATCTGGTTCTTCCTGTCGAAGACCCGCACGGGCCTGAGCCTGCGCGCCATCGGCGAAAATACCGCCACGGCTGACGCTGCCGGTATCAACGTCACAAAGTACAAGTACCTTGCCACCTGCATCGGCGCCGGTATCTCCGGCCTCGGCGGCACGTACTACGTCATGAACTACATCAAGGGCACCTGGGAGAACCAGGGCACGATCGAAGCCCTCGGCTGGCTGGCCGTCGCGCTGGTCATCTTCGCAACGTGGAAATCTCTGCGCGCGATCTGGGGTTCGTATCTGTTCGGCGTTCTCTACTGGGCGTATAACTACATCCCCGGCCTGTCCAGAAGCACGCTGGAGCTGTTCAAGATGCTCCCCTACGTGGTCACGATCCTTGTCCTGCTCATGGTCTCCATGCGCAAAAAGAAGGAGGATCAGCCGCCTCAGTCCCTCGGCATCCCGTACTTCCGCGAAGAACGGTAACCGCACCGCGCAACACGCCCTGCGAGGCTTCTCGCAGGGCGTGTTCAGCATATCAGATTGCTTCCCTTGGAAGAGGAGCCTTGGATGCTGCTTTCGGCTTTCGAAAAGTCAAGGAATGTTCACAAATCGTTCCTTGACTTTTCATATTTTTCGTGTATGATTTAGTTCAATATTGAACAGTTCGATATTGGAGGTCTTAACTCATGCCGGAACCCCTTTTGACCGCGTCTACCATGTTTGCCAATGCTGCACGCTTTTCTGACGCCTATCACGCCGCGCTTTCGCCGCTGTGCGCGGAAACCGGTCTGCCGCCTGCGGCGGCGGATATTCTGCTGTTTCTGGCGAATAATCCCGGCTGCGAGACGGCGGGCGCGATCTGCCGGATGCGCGGACTGAAGCCCGCGATCGTGTCGTTTCATATTGACCGGCTTGTGGGCGAGGGCTTTCTGCAGCGGCAGCCTGTCCCCGGCGACCGGCGCAAGACGGCGCTCGTGCTGACCGAAAAGGCAGCGCCCGTCATCGAGCAGGGCCGCAGGCTACAAAAGTCGTTCGCCGACCGGCTCACCGAGGGCCTGGGTGCGGAGGACTTAGCGCACTTCCGCCGCTGCGTGGCCGCCTTTGAACGCAATATCGAACGGATCCGCACGGAAAATCCCAAAGGAACGGAGATGTAACCCCCCATGATCAAACTTCTCAAGCGTATGCGAAAGCGCGAGGCGCTGATGGCGCTTTTGTGCGCAGTCCTCGTCGTGGCGCAGGTCTATTTCGACCTGAAGCTGCCGGATTACATGACCCGGCTCACCACGCTCATCAAAACCCCCGGCAGCGTCACAGCGGATATTTTATCCGTCGGCGGCGAGATGCTCCTGTGTACGCTGGCCAGCGCCGTTCTGGCTGTCGGCTGCGGCTATCTCGCGGCAAAGACGGCCTCCGGCTTCAGCTTTTCCGTCCGCGCCGACCTGTTCCACCATGTCATGGACGCCGGCAGCGAGGAAATGCAGTCCTTTTCCGTCCCCAGCCTCATCACCAGAACGACCAACGACATCACCCAGATCCAGATGATCGTCGCCATGGGTCTGCAGATGCTCATGAAGGCCCCGATCATGGCCGTCTGGGCCATCATCAAGATCCTCGGCAAAAGCTGGACGCTCTCGGCGGTAACGGGCGGCTTTGTCGTGATGATCGTCGCGGTGGTGCTGCTGATCATGTCCAGCTGCCTGCCCCGGTTCCGTCAGGTGCAGAAAAAGACCGACCAGATCAACCGCGTCGCGCGGGAAAATCTGACCGGCATCAACGTCGTCCATGCCTTCGGCGCGGAGGACTATCAGAACCGGAAATTCGACGGCCCCAGCCGCGAGATGATGAACCTGCAGCTGAAAAACCAGCGGCTGTTCGCCCTGCTCCAGCCGATGCTCGGCTTCGGCATGAACGGGCTGGCGCTCGCCGTCTACTGGGTCGGCGCGGCGCTGGTTGAGTCGATCGCGCTGACAGATCCCGCCGCACGGCTGACGATGTTCACAAACGTGCTGGTGTTCAGCACCTACGCGACCTATGTTGTGATGTCCTTTATGATGCTCGTGATGATCTTCATGCTCGTGCCGCAGGCGCAGGTCTCGGCAGAGCGCATCAACGAGGTGCTGGACACAAAGCCGCACGTCGTCCCCGGCGCGAAGACAGAGGGCAGCGGGACCGGCACGGTCGAGTTCCGCGATGTCTCCTTCCGCTATCCGGGCGCGGCTGCGGATGAGCTGGAGCATATCAGCTTCAAGGTAGAAAAGGGCCAGACGCTGGCCATCATCGGCGCGACCGGCAGCGGCAAGACGACGCTGGCCTCCCTCATTCCGCGCTTTTACGACGCGACGGCTGGCACTGTCCTTGTAGACGGGCTGGACGTGCGCGAGTATACGTTCGACGCGCTTTACAACAAGCTCGGCTATGTGACGCAGAAGGCCGTTCTGTTCTCCGGCACGGTTGAAGACAATGTCTTTTTCGGGCAGAGCGCAGCAGAAAAGACGGACGCGTCGCTGCAAGCCGCGCTTTCCCTGTCGCAGGCAGCGGAATTCGTGGACAAATACCCCGAAAAGGCCGCACATCCCATCGCCCAGCTTGGCCGGAACGTCTCCGGCGGGCAGAAGCAGCGGCTTTCCATCGCGCGTGCGCTGGCAAGAACGCCGGAAATTCTGATTTTCGACGATTCGTTCTCCGCGCTGGACTATAAGACCGACGCGGTGCTGCGCGAGGGGCTTGCGAAGGAGCTTCCCGGCACGACGAAGATCATCGTCGCCCAGCGCATCAGCACCATCCGTAATGCCGATCAGATCCTCGTGCTCGACCGCGGCGAGATTGCCGGACTCGGCACGCATGACGCACTAATGGCGTCCTGTACGGTCTACCGCGAGATCGCCATGTCGCAGCTGAGTGAGGAAGAGCTCAAGAAAGGAGGCGCATCCAAATGAGGCCCAATATGCGTCCAACAGAAAAAACGGATCCCAAAGGCGCTCTGAACGACCTGAGCGCGTATATGCGCAGGAGCCTCGGCGTCGTCATTCTGGCGCTCGTGCTGGCGGCGCTCAGCGCCGTGCTGACCATCATCGGCCCGGATCAGGTCGGTAAGATCGCGACCATCATGTCCGACGGCCTGCTCGGCGGCATTGATCTTGCAGCCATTGCAAGAGTCGGCATACTGCTTGCCGTCATTTACGGCCTGAGCGCGCTCTTTGGCTTCATCCAGCACTATATCATGGCGAGCGTCACGCTCAAAATGTCCTACCGTATGCGCGCGGAGCTGTCCGAAAAGATCAACCGGGTGCCGCAGAAATACTTCAACTTTCATGCACAGGGCGATATTCTCAGCCGCATCACCAACGATGTCTCCACGCTCCAGCAGGGACTGACCAACAGCCTGCCGACGATCATCTCCGCCGCGACGCAGTTTGCCGGCTGCCTCATCATGATGTTCGTGACCGAGTGGCGGCTGGCGCTTGCCGCGCTGGGCATTACGCTCGTCGGGCTGCTGCTCGTCGTGCTCATCATGTCCCGTTCGCAGAAATACTTTACCGCCCGGCAGGAAAGCCTCGGCAAACTGAACGGCTATGTCGAGGAAATGTATTCCGGCCACGAGGTCGTGCGCATTTCCCGCGCGGCAGAGCCTGTCGGCAAGACCTTTGACACGCTGAACGACGCTGTTTACGACGCGAACTGGCGTTCGCAGTTCCTGTCCGGCGTCATGCAGCCGCTCATGAATGTCATCGGCAACCTGTCCTATGTCGCCGTGTGCGTGCTCGGCTCGATCCTCGCGATCCAGGGCATCATCGATATCGGCGTGATCGTCTCGTTCATCCTGTATGTGCGCCTGTTCACCTCTCCCCTCACCCAGATCGCGCAGGGCATGACGAACCTGCAGACAGCCTCCGCCTCCGCGCACCGCATCTTTGACTTCCTCGGCAGCGAGGAACTGCCCGATGAATCGGAAAAACCGGAGCTGCCCCGCCCCGTGCGCGGCGAGGTCGACTTCGAGCACATCCGCTTCAGCTACCCGGATTCACCGGATAAGATCATCATCAAGGACTTTTCAGCCCATGTCGCACCTGGTCAGAAGGTTGCGATCGTCGGCCCGACCGGCGCCGGTAAGACTACCATGGTAAACCTTCTTATGCGGTTCTATGAAATTGCCGACGGCTGCATTAAGATTGACGGCGTGCCCTCGCAGGATATCCGACGTGAGGACGTGCATAAGCTGTTCGGCATGGTTTTGCAGGATACATGGCTGTTTGAGGGCACAGTCCGGGAAAATCTTGTCTACAATCTGTCGGACGTGACCGATGAACAATTAAATCGCGTCTGCCGCGCCTGCGGGCTGGATAAATTCGTCCGTTCGCTGCCGGACGGCTTCGACACTGTCCTGTCCGAGAGCACCAGCATTTCCGCCGGGCAGAAGCAGCTGCTGACCATCGCCCGCGCCATGCTCCAGAACGCGCCCATGCTCATCCTCGACGAGGCGACCAGCTCTGTCGACACGCGCACAGAGCTGCTCATCCAGCGCGCCATGGATAAGCTGACGGAAAACCGCACCAGCTTCGTTATCGCCCACCGTCTGTCGACGATCAAAAACGCCGACCTCATCCTCGTCATGAAGGACGGCGACATCATCGAAAGCGGCACGCACGAAACACTCATGCAGCGAAACGGCTTCTACGCCGCCCTCTACAACAGCCAGTTCGAACAGGCATCATAACGCGCTCCATAAAAAACTCTGCCCGCAGCTTCAACGGTCTGCGGGCAGAGTTTTTAATGATAGAATTTTTCCTCGATTTTGACCACAACGCCGTTTTTCAAAGTAAGCGTATACGGCTGGACGAGCAGCCTTTCGTTTTCCTGCACAGCGGCGGCAAAGTCCCGCCATGTTTTGAACGTATACAGCCGGTCCTCGCCTGCGCCATATTCCTGCTCGATATCGTAGATCGTGACGGATGCGTTCGGGTCGACTTTATAGGTGTAAAGTTCGCCGGAATCGACCCGGTAATATCCATAATAATAATTCTGCGGTGGAATATTCAGCGCCTTGAGCGTTTGCAGATCCTCTTCGAGAGAGGCATTCAGCAGCGTAATATGCTCGGCCGTGATGGAATCTCCGGTCACGCTCTGCAGAACTGCGTTCCGGCGCGTGCTGACCTCCGTGATCTGCGAGGTCTGGAGCGAATAGGAGAGCATCAATATGACGTCCGCCCGCGTCAGCGTGACGATCAATGATTGCCGGTCCTCCGATAAGTCCTTCGTCCAGATGGTATCTGCGTCCAGATACCGCAGGTCGGCGTTTGCAGCGCTGAAATAGTCAACAAACGCGGAATAATAGCGCGGCCACTGGGAAACATCGCCCGGCAGATCGCTCATTTTGCTGTCCTCGATCTGGAATTTCCGAACGATATCCTCATATTCCGCCGTCATGTCCTGCGCCCAGTGTGCATAGTCCAGCTTTTCGTGGACGCGCGACCAAATCGTATCATCCTGAAGAACAGCCTCCGCAGACTCGCCGCTTGACGGGGCAAGGGAGGCAATCACCTCCAAATACTGCTGGAGCAGATTCATGTCTGCTGGAAACCAGTCTCCGGACGCTTCCGGCAAGACCCACGCTCCGTCCGCGTTCTGCATGGCAAGCGGGCCGCATTCTCCGGAAATCCAGTCGCTTGGACTGCCGCCCGGGAAGATTTCAAAACCCGTGCAGACCTCTGCACCGTCCTGTGTTTCCAACTCTGCTCTCAGATATGTGTTCATCGCGCCCCCGTTCCACTCCCAGTCAGGGCCGGTGTAGTCATAGTAAAAATCATAATGCAGGTAGCAGATGACGACAGTTTTCCCGTTTTCCTCAAACGAACCGTATTCGAGCAGGCTCGGCAGCACAATATCATTGTCGTCACGCGGGTACCGCTGTGCAACCGCCGCGTCAAAGAGCACCGCTTCCCGCCCGGTCAGGCCGAACATGGAAGAGGCCGGGGTGGGGAGCGTACTCTGCGGCTCAGTCGTCGGAACCTGTTCCTCCTGCACGGCCGATTGCTCCGGCGAAGCAAGCGTAAAGGAATGAATGTACCAGTTTTCGCCGTCCTTCACCAGCTTCAGAACAGCCTTGCCGGAAAGAGATCCCGCCGTGCTGCCGTACAGCAGCGCAGTATCTCCGTCAGGCTCGATCTCGCCGCTGGTGCAGCGGAAATAGCCGGGGCTGTAGTCGCTGGTGGTGGTATAAAACGCGTCCGTATCTTCGAGGTAGGTATAGCCGGAAAACGGCGTCTGCATATCCGTCAGGTCGGCAAGGCCGATGCCCGCGAAGCGCTTCAGGACGTCTTCGACCGCAGACGCAGGATACCGGTGGATGGGCAGCGGGAAATCCTCCACGCTGTCGACGCGGAATTCCCATTTGGCGTTCAGCTGGGCAAATTCCTCCTCCGAAATATCCTCCTCGCCGCATTCTCTGAAGTAAGCAAGGAAATTGTTCAGATTCAGATCACGTACATCGTCATAGGTCGAGGTGAAGAAGCCGTTGACCGCGAAATGACCGAGCGTATCATCGGTCGACAGCTCATAGTCGGCAAAGATCGCGTTGACCTCGTCGATCTGTGCCTGCGTCAGCGGCATCGCGGTTTTCAGCGGCTCCTGCTGCGCGGGTTCTGTTTCCTCTGGCAGCGTGATTTCCCCCGTTTTCTGCCGCGTCAGCTCCGTAATCGAGCACCCAGCGGCAGACACGATGAGCAGCAGCGCCAGAATGACACACAGAACGCTTGTGCGCTGTTTTTTCGTCAGGAACAAAATGCGCTCCCTGACCGGCGGCCCGGCGAGGCTCAGAGCCGCCGCTCTGCGCGGGGCCTGCGCCAGAATCGCCCGTGCATAGACAAGGCGCTGCGCGTCCGAAAGCCCGGCAGCAACCGCCTCATCGCACGCCAGCTCCGCGTCGCGCTTGGATAGAATCGCGGCCAGCCAGATAAACGGGTTCCACCAATAGACAATCACCGCCGCCGTCCGGCAGAGCGACCACAGGAAATCCAGATGCCGCAGATGCGTGAGTTCATGACGTAAAATCAATTCCGTCGAATCCGTTTGCAGCACATCCTCCGTCAGATAGACCGCCGGAATGAGCCCTGCAAGGCACGGCGATTTGACCGTGCTGGAAATATAAATACGCGTCCTGCCGTGTCTGCCAAGAAAACGCCGGCTCTTATGAAGCCGAACCATAAATACCAGCCATGTACCAAATAACCAGAGTCCAAGCAGCACACTCCCGCCCGCCCAGACGATCTGAAAGATCTGCGTCGCCGTCAGCGGCTTTGCGGGCGCTTCCGCGGCCTCCTGCGCCGGGGAGACTGGCTGCTGCACAGGTGTCTGCGGCTGCGTCACAGCCTGCGCAGGCTGCTGCGCCGGGAGAGGCTGCGCGGGCAGCTCCACGCGCTGCACCGGCGCGGCCGCTTCCTCTGCCGGAAGCACCGGCAGCGAAACCAGCGTCCCCGGCAGACACAGCTTCACCAGCACCACCAGCCAGAGCGTATAGACCATCCGCTTCGGCACGCGGTTTTTGAAAATTGCCCGCACCAGAAGGACGGCCAGAATCAGCGCTGAAACGGTCAATACTTCTCTCAGCATAAGAAATCCTCCTGTCTTTCCATCTAAGCTACGGAAGCAGCAGCTCTGCGACCGGCAGCAGTTCTTCTGTGCCATCTTCGCGCAGGACGCGCAGGACATCGTCTTCTGACGCCGCGTGCGTCTCATCACTGTCACCAAAGGAAAGCTTCGCAAAGCGCTCGCTGCAAAGCTTTCCGTCCCAATCCACGAGCCAATACCCCTCCGGCATCGGCTGGCCGTCCTCGTCATAGCACGGATATGCCGCACGTTCACCGTAACATACCGCGATGCCGATATAGCCATCGTCAAATACGCTGTAATCGATCCAATGGAAGCGCGCACAAAGCGTGCTCCCGTTCTCGTCCGTTAGCCGGCACCGGCCCACGACCGGCCCCTGCGACGCGCCGCCCTCATAGAGCAGGAAGCGATCTGCGAAGGGAATCTCCACGCGCTCATAGACCGGCGCGATCACCTCTGCTCCGTCTGCGGTCACAATGCCATAGCACGGTTCACGGCTGTCCCAGCGGGTAACGCGCAGACGATAGCCGAAATGGTCTTCCTCCAAAGTTTTCGGCTCGTCCACTTCGCTGAGGTAAAAGCCTCCGTCTCCGGCGCTGACGGTATAGCGGTAGCCGGTGCCGTTTCGGATGCAGTAGACCTCACCCTCCGGCGTGCCCATATAGTCGATACAGGCGTCAAACGGCTCGTCAGAAAGAAGCGTGCCGTCCTTCAGCCGAATCCAGACCTTTGTGTCTGGAACTTCACCGATGTGCCGCGTACCATCGGCCTCCCGCACCAGCCCCATGCAGCTGCCGTCCGTCCGATAGAGCGTTTCATACGGTGCCCAGCTCCATGTTTTTGCATCGTCATATTGGTCAACGCCCGAAGCGTCCTTTGCTTCTTCCTGCGCGGCAGTCTTCCACCAAGCCGCACCGTCTTCCTCACCGTAGATTTTCCGAAATTCCTGTGAACGAGGCTCCTGCGTCGAGCCATTATAGGAGGACTGCGAATCCTGCGATTCGGCTTCCCACGGCGCTTCCTCCGGCTGCGTTGCGGGCAGAGCCTCCGGCGCTTTCTGACAGCCTGATAAAAGAAGGCTGATGCAGAGCGTCAGGAAGAGAATTTGTTTTTTCATTGCGCGTGCTCCTTCTCCGCTGCGTCCAAAATGGCTTTTAACTCCTGAATTTCCTGCTCGGACAGCGCACCGCGGTCAACTAAGTTTGATACCATCATCCCGACGCTGCCGCCGTAGACCTTGGATAGAAACGACTCCGTTTCCTCCGGCTCCACGTCGGCATAGGCGACGGACGCGCTGTATGTCTGAAATTTTCCGCTGTCGTCCATCGTGACCGCACCCTTGGCGATCAGCCGCTTGAGCATCATAAAAATCGTCGCCCGGCTCCATCCGGTATCCGCGTCCAATGCCGAGACCAGCTCCGCCAGCGTCTGCCCCGGCCTCTGCCAGAGCGTTTTCATCAGCTTCCATTCCCCATCAGACAGTCTGAGATGTTCCATTTCACAGTGCTCCCTTCAAAATGCTAACGTATGTTATGTTTTGAGGATACCACAGATATTAACACTTGTCAACTGCAACCTGTACATTTTATGCACGAAGGCCTGAAGGGATTCGAACGCCGTAAATATCGGAGCGCTCTGGTATCTGCTGCAAATCCCCTCTGTTTGCTTTTGCAAATTTTTAGACGTTACAATATACTAGTACATTGTAACACATAAAACTTTCCGTGTATGGACTATGTCAGGCGTTGGCAAAGGATCCGATTGCCAGAAAGGTCAAGCTGGCAGACCTCCGGCACAATCTCGACGCCCGAAGGCTGAACGGCGTGCGATCCGGGAAATATGACCTGTATTTGCAGGCAGTTCGCTATCTGGAAAAAATCAGGTAGAGAACACTTTTATGCGGAACTGTCCGCATGGTATCAGCGCACTGGCCGCAGCAGGTGCAAAGAGCGCTTGAGAGACTGTCTGCCTTTGCGTGCCGGCGGTCGCCCGGGAGCTGCCGCCGGCCTCGTTCTGCTTTTGCGGACCGGTCATTCACGTTTCGATATCGTTCAGGAGTCGGAGGCTTCCCCGGCGAAGCTCTAAACGGCCTTCCCGCTGCATCGTGCCGAGCAGGCGCGAAAGAGCGCTGCGGTTCATGCCAAGGTACCGGGCCATCTGCTCGCGCGTCATTCCGGCGCAGACGATCTCGCCGGTTTTTCCCGCCTCCTGCCGCAGATACGCTTCCAGCCTTGTCCGACCGTCCGGAATGGACAGGAGGCGGATATGGCGCTGTAATGCCCAGTATTTCTCCGAGATCTCCTCCAGCAGATTGGACAACAGCCGTGTGCAGTCGCTTCCGCCATCCTCCGCGCAGCAGCGGAGCAGTGCGTCCAGCGATAGAAACAGGATCTTGGACGGCCTTGCCGTGCGAAGCTCGACCGGGCTGCCGACCGTCCGGGCCGACATCAAAACATCCCCAAACAGTCCGCCTGCCTCGTGTACCGCGGAAAGGCTTTCCTGTCCATCCTGCGTGTACCGCCACGCCTCCACGCGCCCGGACAGCACGATCCCCGCATGGTCGATCCGCTCGCCCATGCCCCAGATCACGCTGTTTTTTCCAAAGCAGGCCGTGCGGGAGGAAAGCTTTTGCAGCAGCCTGTCCAGCCGCTCCGCAGGAAGCTCTGCGAAAAGCCTGTTTTGCAGCAGAATGCGCTTCTCTTCATCTGTCAGCATTTTGCTCTCCTTTTTGTTGCAGCTGCAACGTATTTTTTTGAATGACATTGCTATAATAGCAGCAAAATACAAGCTTGGGGAGATTTTTTATGAAAAAAACAGTCTGGATCGCGCGGACGGCGGTCTGCCTTGCGCTTCTGATCGCCATTCAGTTCCTTACCAAAAGCCTCGGCCAGCTGGTGACCGGCTCGTGCGTCAATCTGGTGCTGGCCATCGCGGCGCTGATCGGTGGCGTCTGGTCCGGCGTGACGGTCGCGGTCATTTCGCCGTTCTGCGCGTATCTGCTCGGTATCGGCCCGGCGTTTTTGCCGTTGGTGCCGTGCGTTTCGCTGGGCAACGCCGTCTACGCCGTCCTGTTTGCCCTGCTTGTCGGCAGATTCCTGCAAAAAAAGAAGCTGCCCGCGGCATACGGAAGCATGGTGCTGGCTGCCGCGGCAAAGTTCGTGACGCTGTACCTCGTCCTCGTCCGGCTGGTGGCCCCGGTCGTCGTCCCGGCGGCGAAGCTCGGCACGGTCACGGCGTCTTTTGCCTGGCCGCAGCTCCTTATCGCCCTGATCGGCGGCGTGCTGGCCTGCCTGATCGCGCCGGTCCTCTGCCATGCGCTTGAAAAGAGAAATTAAACACCGGAAATACAGTCCGGGGTCTGTTGCAAAATACGCCCAAGAAAAAACCACATCGACCATCCCGAAAGGGCTTGGCTGATGTGGTTTTTTGCGTTAGAATTAAACTGCTATGAAAAACTCTGGAACGCATACTCAGTATACCGCAGTTGAGCGAAATAATCAACTGGTTCTTATACTGAACAGTGAAATTAAATTACCAGAGGGTGCACCCGTCCGAGTGACCAGCGCCCAGCTTGAGGAACTGGACTACAGGAAACTGTTGCAGCGTATTCTTCCAGAGGAAGAAAATCGGTCACCGACCCGCGAGTGATATTCAAGGTAATGGCATACGGATACCAGTGCGGCATTTTTTCCAGCCGAAAGCTGGAAGAAGCCTGCCAATATCGAGTGGACTTCATGTGGCTTCTGGAAAATCAGAAGGCACCGGATCATGCTACCTTTTCCCGTTTTCGGACGGGCAGATGCTCAGAGGCGGTAGAAGATCTGTTCAACCAGTATGTATCCTGTTTGGAGGCGCAAGGAGAAGTAGACCACAAAAGTGTTTTCATAGACAGGACAAAGCTCGAGAGCCGGGCAGGCCGGTATACATTCACCTGGCGTGGGACGACTGAGAAGAATCTGGAAAAAGTAAAGCAGGCTGTTTTAGAAGAAACAGGCTATACAAAGCTGGAGCAATTAGAGGAATATCTGTCAAACGCAAAAGAAAACATTGCATTTGTCTATGGAAAAGGAAAGCGTAAAACAGACGGGCAGCGTTAATGGGAAAAGCTGGATGCACTACGCCAGCGATGGACGCAGTATGAGCAGCAGCTGAATATTATGGGAGAAGGGCGAAACAGCTACGCCAAGACGGACACGGATGCGACCTTCATGCGGATGAAGGAAGACCACATGAGAAACGGGCAATTAAAACCGGCCTATAATGTCCAAATAGCGGTAAACAGTGAATATATCACAGGGATTGAAGCATTTTCTAACCGGACAGATGTGGGAACGTTTATTCCGTTCATGCGCAAATTGGAGCTGGCCCACCAGCGGCGATATGAGGAAGTAATCACGGATGCCGGTTACGAGAGCTTGGATAATTACCTGTACCTGGAAGCCAACGGTCAAATGAGTTTCATTAAGCCAACCAATTACGAAGCACAGAAAACCAAGAAGTTTCGTGACCAAATCGGGCGGATCGAGAACATGAAATACGACCAGGACGAGGATTGCTTTATCTGCGCCGAGGGTAGAAAGCTGCATTGCCACAAGGAATCCACACAGATGCAGGACGGGATCCCGGTCACCAGGGCTTGGTATCGCTGTGAAAGCTGCGAGAATTGTCCACAGAGGGAGCGATGCTGCCGAAAGCAGGACATCAATGCGCCCAAAGAGGTGATTTGGAAGAAGACATTCCGGGAAAAACGGGAAGTTTCTTTGCAGAATATTACAAGTGAGCGGGGAATTATGCTGAGAATGAATCGTTCTGTCCAAGTAGAAGGGGCATTTGGGCTGCTAAAGAACGATTTTAGCTTCCGTAGATTCATGACAACCGGCAAACGGAATATCCGTATCGAGCTATTCTTCCTGGCGCTGGGCTTTAACCTCAAGAAGCGGTGGATGAAGCAGCAAAAAAGCAGGCTGGAAACCCATTATTCTGAGAAAAAAGCTTCGTAGTCGTAGAATATAAAAAGTTATCCACAGGAAGACCGGGAAATATGCCTCGGTCAGCTTTGCTGTGCCCTGAAATAGAAATTTGGGGTGTAGCTGGCAATCTTGGCCTCGAAATTGGAATGCTCAGAGCGAAACAACAGGGCTGCTGCAAAAACGAATTTTGCAACAGCCCCTTATATGTATCTTCTAAGTGATAGCTGCTCTGCAGCGCAAGAGGCTTGCCTCTTGATCTGGATATTCATCCCGCCCTGGAAGTGATTTGCATTGCAATCTGTCAGGGAGAAACGGAGTTTGCTCCGGAAAGCACGGAAATGTTCTTGTAACATAGAAGTGCGCACTTGTCTAAAACAAGTGACCCAAGCAACTAACGTGCCCTACGGAAAATGAGCTGCCATAGGCCGCTCAACATATTAAGCATACCACATTCATATCCGGGATTTCAATTGGTTTTCTGCCAGAAAATGAGTGCCGCACTTTGTGGACTATCCCATCTTGCAATTCTTCCAGGCTCTAGGTCTGCTCGCAGATATCATTTTCCTTACATCAGGCCCTTACGCTTAGATCACTGCTCTGGCAGGCCGATACACGCTCTGCCCAAAGTGCCAGTTTATTCTCACCGTTCATTGTCTTCAATTCGCTGTCCATGAAAAATACCCCCATATGTCGGATCTGCCAGATTACTATGACTATATGCTAGTCGCATATACTATCCGCTACTATACAGGAGTATTCTTTCACGCTATTCATTTTACCGCAAGTCGCCGTTAGCTTTGACGCTTACGTTTGAAAACAGATACGGCCTTCCATTGAATGCAAGAAGTTAGCGTGC